>Ga0247719_1000170_pt1 | contig 45755 bp, 41 predicted proteins | sample 41E_DmetaG_FD_189046 | JGI IMG/M metagenome (GOLD analysis project Ga0247719, IMG submission 189046) | Soil microbial communities from hillslope of Landscape Evolution Observatory, University of Arizona, Oracle, AZ, United States - 4-1-E_D | ecosystem: Engineered > Artificial ecosystem >...
ACCTGGGTGGGCGAATCCTCCGGGCGGGGCGTGGGTGCCGCTGTGGATGGCTGTTCGGGCGGCGCTGCCGGGGGCTGCTCGGGGGTCGGCGGAGTCTGGTCGGTGGCGGGTGGCTGGTCCCCCGCCGACTGGTCGGCCCCGTGAGGCTGGGTCTCGTCGGTCCGCTCGCTCATCGCGTTGATGGTAAGCCGCCGACGCCCGATATTCCACCGGTTTTGCGGATTGACCGATAGAACATTTGTTCTATCATTGGCGCATGACCGGATTGGCCACAGTAACCCCGCTGGGCGACGCGCTGGCACGCCTCGAGACGCGCTGGGGAAGCGCGGCGGTTCGAGTCGGCGGCGCGTCCGGGCCGCGGACGCAGGCTGTGCTGGCACTGGACGGTGAGGTCCCGCCAGCAGCCGCGCCTGAGATCGTCGATCGGACGCTCGCCGCCGGCGGCCTGGCCAGCGGCCTGCCAGAGCTGGATGCGCTGCTCGGGCCGAGCGGGCTGCCGCGTGCCGCTGCTGCCTGCCTGCGCGGCGCCGGCTCATCAGGCAAGACGACGCTGGCTCTCCACTGGCTGGCCCGCGCCCAGGCACAGGGAGCAATTGCCGCTTACCTCGACCTTGGCCGGAGCTTTGATCCGCTCGAGGCGGCCAGCCGCGGCGTGGACCTGCGCTGGCTGCTCGTCCTGCGGCCGGCGGATGCTGACGAGGGCTTCGCGCTGGCCGGGGCACTGCTCGACGGCAGGGCGGTAGAGCTGCTCGTCGTCGATCTGCCGGACCGCTTGCCGGTGCGCCTCGACGCCACGCTGCGTCGCCTGGCGGCTCACGCCAGGCGCGCCGGGGCACGGCTGATCGTCCTGGAGCCGGTGCGCCTGGCTGATCGGCTGCACGCCGCCCTGGCAGAGGCGGTCGGCCTGCGCCTTGAGCTCGAGCAGCGCGGCTGGCTGCGCCTGGGCCGCGACATCGTTGGCCGGCGGATCGACGTCAGCGTCGCCAAGAGCCGCTTCGGCCCACCCGGTCGGCGGGCGGAGATCGAGATCCGCTACCTGCCGGAGGGTGACCTCGGGCCGACCATCGAGCCCGTCCGGACCGATGCGCCCGCTCGCGCAGCCCCGGCTGCCTGAGCCTGCCGCACCAGGCACCTGCCATCGATCGACCGACCGACTGAACGCCCCGGCGACCCAGCCAGACCGACAGGCAAACAATGCGATTGCTGTACCTCGATTGGCCGCACCTTCCCTTCCGGCTCGAGGCCGAGAGGGAGGCACTGCCCGAGCTGGTGGTCGTCGGCGGCCAGCCGTGGGAGCCGGGTTCGGTGCTCGACCTCAGCCCTGCCGCGAGCCGGCTGGGGGTGCGCCGCGGCCAGCCGCTGGGCACGGCCCACAAGCTCGCGCCGGAGGCGCGCTTCATGCCTGCCGACCGGGTGCTCTACGGGCGCCGTTTCGCGGCCGCGATCGAGGCGCTGAGCGAGTTCACGCCGGCGATCGAAGCTGACGACGACCCGGCGGCGCCGTCGTTCGGGCGGGTGTTGCTGGGCATCGAGGGGCTGCACCTGCTGTGGGGCGACGAGCCGGTGCTGTGTCGCCGGCTGCTCGCGGCGGTCGGCCGGCTGCTGCCCGGGCAGCCCCGGCTGGGCATCGGCAATACCCGCTTCGGAGCCCAGGTGGCGGCCGTCGTTGGCGCGCGACGGGGAGGCGCGCTGGAGGCGATCCCGGTTGGCGGCCCGGCCGCCGAGGCGGCTTACCTGGCGCCGCTGCCGATCGCGCTGCTGCCCACCGACGACGCGGTTCGCGAGCGGCTGCGCGTCTTGGGCCTGGCCCGCATCGGCGAGCTGGCGGCGATCTCGCGCTCGGCCGTGGTGGCCCGGTTCGGCGAGCCGGGCGGCCCGCTGCACGACCTGTCGCGCGGCCTGGACGGCCGGCCGCTGCGGCCGCGCCGGCCGCTCGAGCGGCTGCGCGCGGAGGCCGAGCTCGAGCCACCGATCGTCGACCTCGAGCCGCTGCGCTTCGTGCTCCGCCGGCTGTGCGGCGCGCTGTGTGCACAGCTCGCCGGCCGCGGCGCGGGCGCCGGCCGGGCGGTGCTCGAGCTCGAGCTGGAGGGCGTGGTGGAGCGCGTGCGCCTCGAGCAGCCGTTGCCCGAGCCATCGGCCGCGGCCGAGCTGCTCGAACGGCTGCTGCTCGCCCGGTTGACGGCCAACCTGCCGGCGGCGCCCGTCAGCCGGCTGTGCCTCGAGCTTGACAGGGCAGCGCCGGCGGCCGGCCAGCAGCTCGGCCTGTTCACTCCCCAGCTGGCCCACGCGGCACGGCTCGACTGGCAGCTGGCCGGGCTGGCTCTGCGCTTCGGCGCCGACCGAGTGTGGCAGGCGCGCATCCTGGATCCCGAGGCGAGCCTGGCCGAGCGCCGCTTCGAGTGGCGACCGGCGACAGCCGAGCCGCTGTCGCGTTGAGCCGCGACGACCCGACCGATGACCCGCCTGCTCGGCCACCACCCACGGATCGATGTCGACCTCGACGCTGCCGGCCGGCCATGCCGGCTGCGCTGGGCGGGCGGCAGCGAGCCGGTCGAGGTGTGCAACCAGTGGCGCGTCGAGGAGGAGTGGTGGCGCCGGCCGATCAGCCGCGACTACTTCAAGCTCAGCGGCCGCCAGCTGCTGGCGCTGGTCTACCTCGACCGCGTAGATGGCAGCTGGCACCTCGAGCGCGTCTTCGATTGACGGCCGCCGGCCGAGCATGAAAAGGCTCGGCCTCGGGGGAGACCGAGGCCGAGCCAGCTTGGGTCGCTCCAGGCCCGGAGAGGAGGTGCCGGGCACCACACGGGGCGACCGTCAGTCTGTGGCTGCCATAACAGACGGCCGGCTGCCGGATGGTGTGACGAGCGGTCGCGGCGCGTCGCGGCCGGACGGCGACGAGGTCGGCCGGGTCAGCGCAGCGTTGGCGGGCCACCTTCCGGCACGGTAGCCACGACGAGCAGCACGACCAGGCTGGTCAGCACCAGGATCAGCACTCCCGCCGCGAGGATCTCGGACGCCGTCGGCCGCATGGGCCAAGGATAGACGAGCCTGGTGCCGGCCCTGGCCGGCGTGGCGTCAGGTCGCCGCGGCGAGCACCGCCGGCAGCCCGACCATGATCATCGTCACCGCCAGGACAGCCCAGATCAGGGGCCGCAGGAGGGGCATGGCACCGCGAACCAGGCTCATCGAGCCTGAGACGTCCTGCTGCGCCGAAGTGTTACGGATCCCGTCCCATCCCGCCGAAGCCGGGCTCGGGCGGGATCGGTCGGGGAGGGAGGGTTCGCTGTAGCTGGAAGCGGCGAGGGGCGAACTCGCTGTTGAGCGGGAAGACGAGGAGGGGATCGACCCGCTCACGGACGAAGGGCGGGTAGCTGAGGTTTGCGACGAGGTTTGGGGCGACCTCGAGCCAGGCGCCGTCCATCCGGATGAGCGCGTAGTGGAGATGGCAGCCCGTGGCGCGCCCCGTCGCGCCTTCGTAGCCGATGACCTGTCCTGCTTCAACGACATCCCCGGCCTCCACGATCGCCTTGCTGAGATGGGCGTAAAGACCGCGATAGCCGTTGCCGTAGTCGATCACCACGACGATCGGTATGAGCTTCAGCCCGCCTATCCGGTTTAGACGAGCGTAAAAGGCATCGAGTGCACCCGAGTAGCCGCCGAACTCATCGAACTTGCGACCTTGATACAGAACGGTGCCTGAATGCGCCGCCCGGATCTTGTCGCCGCACCACGTCGCGAGGTCAATGCCGTCGTGGTAGCGCTCGCCGCTGATGATGATGTTGCCGTCGTCGCGTGGCCCGTACGAGCTGCTGATGCGCGCATTGCGCAGTGGCCAGACGAAGCCGCGCAGCTTCTCGGGCGGCAGGCTGATCGGTCCCTCCGGGCTTGGCTCGGGGGTCGGCGGCGAGGGTTTGGGGGCCGCGGTCGGCGGTGGAGTGCTGGCTTCAGTGGTCGGACTGGGCGGGGCAGTCACCTCGACGCTGGGCCCACCGATCGCCGCCGGGCTGGGCGTGGGCAGCGGCCGGCCGACGAGTAGCAGGCCGCCGCCGACCAGCGAGGCGGCGAGCAGCACGACGAGCGACAGGCCGAGCATCGCCAGGCGGCGCCCGCGGAAACCGCGGGACGGCATGCTGCCTGGGAGGGAGGGTGACGGTTGGACCATGGGACGACTTGAATCAAACCACGCTGGTGGTGATCGCGCCAGCGCCGAGCCATGACATAGAACACATGTTCTATATTGGCCGGGCTATGGGCGACGGCTACGTAGAGCTCCACTGCCATTCCAATTTCTCGTTCCTTGATGGCGCATCGTCCGCCGATGAGCTGGCCGAGGAAACGGCCAGGCTCGGCCAACGGGCACTGGCGGTGGCCGATCACCAGGGCCTCTATGGGGTGGTCAGATTTGCCAGCGCCGTTCGCGAGGCTGGGCTGCGGCCGATCATCGGCCTCGAGGTCGAGCTGCACGACGCGGCAGTCGAGGATCCGGTCGGCCTGGTCGTGCCACGCCGTCGCGGCCGCGGCCGACGACCTTCTGCGCCGGCCCCGAGCGAGGCATCGGACCAGCGGCCGCGGCGGCCGGCGATCGAGCGGCTACGGCCGCCCGGACATCGCCAGCCGCGGCGCGAGGAGCTGCGCGGCGTCAGGGCACGCGAGCTGGGCCCGCACCTCGTCCTGCTGGCCCGCGACATGATCGGCTACCGCAGCCTGTGCCGGCTGGTCAGTGCCGCCCAGATGGCCGGCACCAAGGGCGTGCCGCGCTTCGACCACCGGCTGCTGGCGCAGCACGCCGAGGGACTGGTGGCGTTGTCTGGCTGCCGTCATGGCGAGGTCAACCGGCGGCTGCTGGCCGGCGACGGGGAAGGCGCACAGGCTGCCGCCAGGCGGCTGGCCGGGCTGTACGGCGAGGGGCGCTTCTACATCGAGCTGCAGCACCACCTGCTGCCCGAGGATGACTGGCTGGTCGGCGAGGGCGTCGAGCTGGCCGGCGAGCTCGGCCTGCCGGTCGTGGTGACCAACGACGTCCACTACGCCCGGCCGGAGGGCCGCGAGCTGCACGACGTGCTGGTCGGCATCCGCCACGGGCTGACGCTCGACGCGAGTGCCCACCTGCGCCGGCCGAACGGCGAGTACCACCTCAAGGACGCGGTCGCGATGGCGGCGCTGCCGCCGGGCGCCGGCGCGCTCGGTCCGCGCGTGGCCCAAGCCTGGGCAGAGGGGATGCGCGCGTCGGTGGAGATCGCCGAGCATTGCGACGTCAGCCTCGAATTCGAGCAGTACCGCTTTCCCGGCTTCCCGGTACCCGCCGGCGAAACGCCCTTCTCCGAGCTTGAGCGGCTGTGCCATGAGGGCGCGCGCAGGCGCTACCACCCGCTCACGCCGAGCGTGGTCAAGCAGCTCGCCCACGAGCTGGAGGTCATCGACCGGACCGGCCTCGCCGAGTTCTTCCTGATCTGCTGGGACCTGATGCGCTTCTGCCGCGAGCGCGGCATCCCGGCGCAGGGGCGGGGATCGGCGGGCGATTCGATCGTCGCCTACGTGCTGGGCATCACGCGCGTCGACCCGATCCGCCACCGGCTGCTCTTCGAGCGCTTCATCAACGAGGGCCGGACGACCTATCCAGACGTGGACATCGACTTCGCCACCTCGCGCCGCGAGGAGGTGATCCAGTACTGCTACGAGCGCTACGGGCCCGAGCACACGGGCATGGTCTGCAACGTCGTCACCTACCGCGCTCGGTCGGCGGTCCGCGAGGTCGGCTATGCGCTCGGCTTCCCGCGACCGCTGGTCGATCGGGTGGCCAAGGCGCTTGAGACGTATGACAGCGTGATGGTCCGGCGCGATCTGGAGGCTGAGGGCGGCTTTGCTGAGTTCTTCGCCCCAGCTGAGGCGCCGGCGGAGGCGGCTTCTCAACTGGCCGAGCAGCGTGGCGTGCTCGACGGCATGGGCCGGCTGCGCGCTCCGTCGGACGACGAGGGTGGCCCGGGTGACACGCCGGTCAGCGTGCGCTGGCTGAAAGGCGGCGTGCCGCGCATCGTGCCGGTTGGGCCGGCACGCGAGGCCGAAGCGGCCAACGACTACCGCCCACCTGGCCTGCGGGATCGGTTATCTCCCCCCTTCTTGCCGGCAGGGCAGGGAGATCGATATCCGTCGTCGCCGGCCGGCGTGACCGGCGACGCCAGGCTCGGCGTTTCGCTATCGGGCGGCCCGACGGGACTCGCAGACCCGGGCGCCGGCCGCTATCCCACGTCCAGCGCCAAGAACAAGAACGGGGGTGGTAGCGACGCGCCTTGGGCGACGGACGGTGTCGCCGCGTCGAGCGCCTCTTTCACGCCACTCTCGCCCTGGGATCGCTGGCTCGACCTGACCGCGCGCATCGCCGAGCTCCCGCGCCACCTCTCCATTCACAGCGGCGGGATGCTCATCACGCAGGCGCCGCTGGTTGACATCGCGCCGCTCGAGCGGGCGACGATGCCCGGTCGTGTCGTGGTGCAATACGACAAACACGACATCGAAACGCTCAAGCTGATCAAGCTCGACCTGCTCGGGCTGCGCATGCTGAGCGCAATCGACGACGCGCTGCGCGACATCCATGCCGATTGTGCCGTCCAGCTTGACCTCGATCGGCTGCCGGAGGACATTCCCGACGTCTTCCGGATGATCTGCGCGGCGGACACGGTCGGCGTCTTCCAGATCGAGTCGCGGGCACAGATGCAGACGCTGCCGCGCAGCCGGCCGCAGAACCTCGACGACCTGGTCGTCGAGGTGGCGATCATCCGGCCGGGCCCAATCCAGGGCAACGCCGTCCATCCCTACCTGCGCCGCAAGCAGGGCAGGGAGCCGGTGAGCTACCTCCATCCCAGCCTCCAGCCGGCGCTCGAGGAGACGCTCGGCGTGATCCTCTACCAGGAGCAGGTGATGAAGATCGCGATCGACGTCGCCGGCTTCAGCGCTGCCGACTCGGACGGCTTCCGGCGGGCAATGGGCACCTGGCGATCGTCGAAGGAGATGGAGAAGCTGCACGCCCGCTTCGTCGGCGGCTGCATCACCCGCAGCGGCCTGACAGCCGAGCAGGCCGAGGAGCTGTTCCGCCAGGTCGCCGCCTTTGCCAGCTTCGGCTTCAACAAGAGCCACGCCGCGGCCTTCGCCCGCACCGCGTATGAGAGCGCCTTCTTGAAGCTGTTCTATCCCGCCCAGTTCGTGACCGGCCTGGTCAACGCCCAGCCGATGGGCTTCTATCCCATCGAGGTGCTGGTCAACGACGCCAAGCGCCACGGCGTGGCGGTGCTGCCGGTCGACGTCAACCGCAGCCGCTTCCGGACCGCGACCGAGTGGGTCGGCCTGCCTGGCACGCCGCTGCCCGAGGGGGCTGGCATCGACCGGCGGCCAGTGCCGGTGCGCTCGAGCGCCTGCGTCGTGCCATCACGCGCAGCCCGCCGGCAGTGGGCCGCCGACGCCGCCCAGGGCTACGGCATCCGGCTCGGGCTGCACCTCGTCAAGGGCATTGGCGAGGCTGAGGGCGAGCGGATCGACGCTGCGCGGGCCCAGGACGGGCCGTTCACATCGCTGGCCGATCTGGTTGCCCGGACCGAGCTGCCGGAGGAGGTCTTCGAGCGGCTGATCCGCGCCGGCGCGCTCGATTCGCTGGCCGAGCCGCGGCGCCGGCTGCTGTGGCAGCTGCGCGAGGTGGCCCATGCCACGCGCCGATCGCGGACGCTCGACCTGCGGCTGCCGCCGACCGACGCACCGGCCCTGCTGCCGCCATCCGAGCTGGAGCGGCTGGGCGACGCCTACGCGATCCTCTCGCTCGACGCCCGGCGCCAGGTCATCGAGCTCTTCCGGCCGGCGCTCGATCAGCTGGGTGCGCTGCCTGCCGGCAAGCTGGTCGACGCGCGCCAGGGCAAGGTGCGCATCGGCGGCCTGGTCGTCACCCGCCAGCACCCGATGACCGCCCATGGCACGGTCTTCCTGGCCCTCGAGGACGAGACCGGGATGGTCAACGTCACGCTCTGGCCGGACACCTGGGCGCGCTTCCGCTCGACCGTCAGGCGCCACGCGCTGCTCTACGTCGAGGGCCGCCTCGAGCGCGACTCGGATGTCGTCAATGTCATTGCCAGCGACGTGCGCTCGCTGGTTGAAGTGGGCCGGCCGGCCGGCGGCCCGGCCTCATCGGCGGGGGTGCGCCAGCTTGGCCACGCTGGCATGCGCCGCCTCGGCTAGCGCGTCCGGCGGGCTGTCTTCCGGTCCTCCTGCCGCTGATCGCGGCGCTTGGCGCGCTCGCGTGCGTCGCGTTCCGCCCGGCGGGCCTTGCCCTGCTCCTGCATCCGGCGCAGGAAGTCGCGATACCAGGCGGCAAAGGCGGCGGCAAACGTGCCGTACAGCGCGCCGGTGCCCAGGTAGCCCAGGGCGAACGAGGCGCGGACGTCCTCTGGCACGATCACCAGCCCGGGCTCGCCGCCCTCGCCCACCCCGTAGCCGACGCCCGTGGTGAACAGCAGCAGCGCGAGCAGCGCGCCGCTCAGCAGCCCGAGCACCAGGCCGACGAGATAGCTGCCTCGATAGGCCAGGAAGCCGCCGATGAAGTACGTCAGCAGCGCCGGCGGCACGAAGAAGATGTAGATGTACATCCAGGCGATGTCCATCACGCTCTCCGCCAGGGCGCCCACAGCCAGCAGGTAGGTCAGCACGAAGCCGGCGGCGAGCATCAGCGGTGGAACGACCATCAACCGCCGGCTGGTCAGGATCTTGGGCAGCAGCCGCACGTCCTCGCGGACATTCGGCATCTGGAACATCGACCGACGCGGGGCCTCGGCAGCGTCCTCGGTCAGCTCCTCGTCGAGCTCGGGGGTCTCGAGCTCGTGGCGCTCGGCGGCGCGGGCGCGGCGACGGGCTTCGGCGCGCGAAGTGTTCTTGGCACGTGCCAAGGCGCAGTCTCCTCTCGCGTGGCGGGACACGATCCTAGCGCAGCGTTCGGTTGAGCGGCCGACAAGCCGCCGTTAAGCCGCCGATAAGCGCGCTCGGGCACTCTGGCTGCCGCATCGCCGCCCGCCGATCCGCCACCTGCCCGCCGGAAGGGAGCACTCCGTGGCGCGCCTCGAGCGGTCGGTCCTGATGATCGTAAACCTCGCCCTCGTGGTGGCGCTGGTCACCCTCGAGCGGCCCGCGCCCGCTGCCGTCCCGGCGGCTGAACCTGAACGAGTCCCTGACCGCCCGTTGGCCGTCAACGTGCCGACCTGGCTGCCATCCACCGGGCTGCTGGTGGCAGAGGTGGTCACCCGTGGCGCGGCCGCGTCAGACCAGTACGTCGAGATCTACAACGCCTCGGCCGCCCCGCTGAGCCTGGCCGGCATGGAGCTGATGTACGTCACGGCCAGCGGCGCGACGGTGACCAGGAAGCAGTCCTGGACGGACCTTCTGCTGCCGGCCGGCCACCACCTGCTGATCGCAAATTCAGCCGGCGCCTACGCGAGCGTCGCCGACGGCCTGTACAGCGGCGGCTTCTCGACTACCGGCGGCAGCCTGGTCCTGCGGACGTCGGCCGGAGCGATCGTCGACGCGCTCAGCTGGGGCAGCGCCAGCAACGCCTACGTCGAGGGTCGCCCGGCCAGCGCACCACCGACCGGCTCGAGCATCGAGCGGCTGCCGGGCGCGAGCGCAGGGAACGGCCACGACACGAACGACAACCTGGCTGACACGTTCACCCAGCCCCAGCCGGTGGCCCGCAACATGGCCGCGGGTCCGGCGCCTGGGCGGACCGCCGAGCCGACCGCCGAGCCGACGGCCGAGCCGACCGCCGAGCCGACGCTGCCGCCAGACGAGCTCGAGCCGCCGGGCGATGGCGAGGAGGAGCCGCCCGACGCGACGCCGACGCCGACTGCCACGCCCAGCGCCACGCCCACGCCGACGCCTGGGGCGACGCCCACGCCGACGCCCACGCCGACGCCCGCGGCAACGCCCACTCCACTGCCGTCGCCGTCGCCGACGCCCAGCCCGATGCCAACGATGTCGCTGGCCGCCGTTCGTGGCCTGCCCGTCGGCACGGCGCTAACGCTCAGCGGTATCCTGACCACTCCCGCTGGGCTGGCCGAGTCGGGCAAGGGCGCGTTCGTCGAGGACGAGACGGCCGGCATCGCGCTCTACCTTGCTAGTGGCACCTGGCCCCTCGCCGATACCGGTACGAGCGTCGTTGCCACGGGCGTCCTCGAGACCCGCTTCAGCCTGCTGACGCTGCGCATCGCCGACCCGGAAGGGATCGCCCTTGGCGCGTTGGGCCAGCCGCCTGCGCCGTTGGCGTCCTCGATCGGGCAGGTCAGCGAGGCCCTTGAGTCGCGGCTGGTCGTGGTCGAGGGCGCGATCAGTGAGGGCATCTCGACGCTCAGCGACGGCTTCAGCACAGCCGTTGAAGACGGGACGGGCTCGCTGCGCGTGGTCGTTGGCTCAGCCAGCGGCATCGATCCGGCCGGGCTCGCCAAGGGGCGAAGCGTAAGGCTGACCGGCGTCGTGGGCCAGCGCGACACGTCGGGCACTGGCATGAGCGGCTATCGCCTTCACCTCCGGTCGCCGGCGGATGTCGAGCCGGGAGTGACGCCGACGCCGACGCCCGCGCCGGCGCCGAGCTCGACCCCGATCGCCTCGCCGACGCCATCGTCCGGCCCGGCGACGAGCCCCGCTCCGACCGCAAGCCCTCCGCCCGTGGGCCCGCTGACCATCGCCGCCGCGCGCGTCCAGGCAGTCGGCCAGCGCGTCGTCGTGCAGGGTGTGGTGGTGGCCGAGCCGGGCAGGATCCTGGGCGATCGGACGACCTGCATCCAGGACGCCAGCGGCGGCATCTGTGTCCGGCTGCCTGAGGGCGTCGCCGCCGAGCGTGGCCAGGTGCTGCTCGTCGATGGCCCATTGGCGGCGCCGTACGGCAACCTCGAGCTCCGGCCTGCCGCGGGCGGCGTGGCGGTGGTCGGCTCACTGCCGCTGCCGGCGCCGCGCCCGCTGGCGCTGGCTGAGCTGGGTGAGGGGACGGAGGGCCTGCTGGCGCGCAGCGGCGGCATCGTGCGCAGCATCAGCACCTCCGCGGCCGGGGCCATCACGCTGATCCTCGACGACGGCTCGAGCCAGGGGCGCATCTACATCCACGCTGAGGTCGGAGCGAAGCCCGACCGCTTCGCGCGCGGCCAGCGGCTGCTGGCGACCGGCATCGTGGGAGATCGGCTCGGCCTCTACCGGCTGTGGCCGCGCACGGAGGCCGACATCGAGATCGGCCACCCGAGTCACCCACCCGGGCCGACGCCCAAGCCCAGCACGGCGCCGACCGCTAGACCGAGCGCCGGCCCGACGGCCCCGCCGAGCGTCTCGATTGCCGAGGCATTGAGGCGCCCGGGCCAGAAGGTGACCGTAGAGGGGGTGGTCAGTGCGCCGGCGACGCTGCTCGATGCTGACGGCCGCCGCCAGACGATCCAGCACGGCGGCGCGGCGATCCTGGTCCGCTGGCCTGCCGGGACTCGGCCGGTACCCGTCGGCCAGCGCGTGCGGGTCAGCGGGGAAGTGGGCACGTACTACGGCGCACCGCAGCTCGCAGCCAGCAACGCGCCGGCCGGCCTCGGGCGTGGCGAGCTCGTGGTCACGGCCGTCACGCGCGGCCCGATCGAGCCGCGTCTCGAATGGCAGCTGGTCCGCGTCTCGGGCGTGGTCGAATCCGTCCAGCGATCCGGCGACGCCTGGCGGGCGGAGATCAAGCTGGCTGGCGGCGCAGTCGCCGTCGTCGGCCTGGCCCGCAGCGGCATCGGCGCGGACACGCTGGTCAGGGGCAGCCAGGCGACGGTCACCGGCCTCGTCCGCCGCGCGTATCCGACCGCCACCGACCAGCGCTTCCAAGTCGTGCCGCGATCGCCGTCTGACATCCGTGGCGGAGGCCCGGGCAGCACGCCCCCGCCAAGGGCCGGCTCGTCGCCGGCGCCGCCGGGCAATCCTGTCCCTGGCCCAGAGCTGTCGCCGGGCCAGAGCTCACCCCCGGGCGCGGTCGGCCCGTTAGCCGTCGACCTCGCCGACCTCGCGGCACGCGAAGGTGACCGCGTGCGAGTCGGTGGCCGGCTGCTGGCCATCGAGGCCGATCGGCTGCTGCTCGACGACGGCACGGCCCAGGCGCTGGTGCGCCTCGGGGTGGACGCACGGCCACTGATCGCGCTCCTCCGCCGGGGGACGTTGATCAACGCCACGGGCGTGATCACACGGTCTGCCACGGGCGGACTGATCGTGGAGGTCGCCGAGGCCGGCGACGTCGCGATCGCCGGCGCATGGGTGGGAGCCGCGCCATCTGTGCCGCCGGCGACCAGCCCTCCGCCCAGCCAGGGTGGCCGTGGGCCACTCGCCACCGCGCCCGATAAGCCCACGCAGCCGGCGCCTGACGGCCTGATGCTGCTGCTCGGCGCGCTGGTGGCGGTCGGTGCCGTGACCGGCTCGGCGACCGCATTCTTCGCCCGCGGAGCAGGGGCCCGGGCAGCGCTGAAGGAGGCCAAGGTTCGGCTGCGTGCGCGCCTCGAACGGTTGCGCGCGCGACTGGCTGTGCTTGGCTGACCTTGACTCGCGCACGAAGGCGGGCCTATCTTCGCCGCACGCTCACGCTCAGCTGGGCGCCGTACGAGGTAGCCGAGTGCAAGTCGCGGACCGCAGGGTGGCCCTGCCGGACACCGATCGGCAGTACCACATCGCCCTTGCGCCGACCGAGGTGGCGGACTACATCCTGCTGCCCGGCGACCCTGATCGGGTGGCGAAGATCGCCGAGCGGCTGGACACGGTCGAGCTCGAGCGGCGCCATCGCGAGTTCGCCTCGGTAACCGGCTCCTACCGCGGGCTGCGCATCTCGGCCATCGCCACCGGCATCGGCACGGACAACGTCGAGATCGTGGTCGCCGAGGTCCTGGCCCTGGTTGAGCGGCCAACGTTCATCCGCATCGGCTCGTGCGGTGTGCTGCGCGACGAGATCGGGCTGGGCGAGCTAGTGATCACGACCGGCGCCGTGCGGCTCGAGGCAACGACCCACTACTTCGTCCACGAGGGCTTCCCGGCGGTCGCCGACTACTCGGCGGTGGCGGCGCTGGTCGAGGCGGCGAACACGCTCGGACACCGCGCCCACCTGGGCATCACGGCCACGGCGCCCGGCTTCTACGGCGCTCAGGGCCGGCCGATTCCACAGCTGCCGATCCGCTTCCCTGACCTGGCCGACGAGATGACGCGCCAGGGCGTGGTCAACTTTGAGATGGAAGCGTCGGCGCTGCTCGTGCTGGCGAGCCTGGCCGGATGCCGAGCGGGCGTCGTCTGCACCGCGTACGCTCAGCGTGTGAGCGGTGCCTTCGTTCAGGGGGCGCAGAAAGAGCGGGCCGAAGCGGCCTGCATCGAGACGGGGCTAGAGGCACTGCGCCTGCTGGCCGAGATGGATGAAGCCGTGCGCGCCGCTGGGGCGATGCACTGGCGGCCCTCGCTGTGGGTGTCAAAAGTGGCATCCTGAGCAGGGAGGGCTGGATGCGGAGCCGGGGCAGAAGACCGCGGACCGCTCGGAGGGACCGGGATCGCCCCGGGAAGGAGGACACGTGGCTCAGGCTTACTGCGTGAAGGACAAGAAGATGGTGGAGATGCAGAACGCAGAGCGCATCACCATGAAGAACGGCAAGCCGGCCATGAAGGGCAAGTGCCCCGACTGCGGCACGAGCGTCTTCCGCATCGGCGGCTGACAACCACTTCGCGACTCGAAGGGGTCCCGGCGTCGGCCGGGGCCCCTTCTTCGTGCCCGCGGCGGTCCCATGCCCGCCGGTCGGGCTGGAGCCGCCGCGTACAATCGGTGCGGACAAGTGACCATCGGTCCTGAGCAAGCTGCAACAAACGAAGGCCGGATGGCCCTTCACCTGCGGCGGCGCCGGTCGGACGATTGGAGCGCAATGGATAGCCCGCCGCGTGGCGGCTCGTCGCCAGGGTCCCGCAGGGGCCGCACGACACCACAGGGAAGGTCTGCCAAATGACGGTTCGCGTAGCAATCAACGGCTTCGGCCGCATCGGCCGCCAGACTCTCAAGGCGATCATCGAGCGCACCGAGGACGTCGAGGTCGTGGCCATCAACGACCTCGTCGAGACCGAGCTGAACGCGCTGCTGTTTCGCTACGACTCGACCTACGGGCGCTATCCGGGGACCGTCGACCACACCGACGATGCACTGATCGTCGACGGTCGTGAGATCCGGGTGCTGAAGGAGAAGGATCCAGCGGCGCTGCCCTGGAAGGAGATGGGCATCGACATCGTCGTAGAGTCGACCGGCCTGTTCACTGACGCCGAGAAGGCGCGCGCCCACCTCGATGCCGGCGCCCGCAAGGTGATCATCAGCGCGCCGGCCAAGAACGAGGACGTGACCCTCGTCCTCGGCGTCAACGAGCAGGTCTACGACCCCGCCGCCCACGACATCATCAGCAACGCCAGCTGCACGACCAACTGCCTGGCGCCGGTGGCCAAGGTGGTCCATGACCGCTGGGGCATCGAGCACGGGCTGATGAACACCATCCACTCGTACACCAACGACCAGCGCGTGCTCGACGTCGCGCACAAGGACCCGCGCCGCGCCCGGGCCGCCGCCCAGAACATCATCCCCACCACGACCGGCGCGGCGCGTGCCCTGGCCCTGGTCATCCCTGACCTCAAGGGCCGCTTCGATGGCTTCAGCCTGCGCGTGCCGACGCCGACGGTCAGCGTCGTCGACTTCACTGCCCGCCTGGCCCAGCCGGCCACGGCGGACGACATCAACGACGCCTTCCGGGCGGCCGAGCAAGGCCCGATGGAAGGCATCCTGGGCGTCACTGACGAGCCGCTGGTGTCGATGGACTTCAAGGGCGACTCGCGATCGGCGATCGTCGACGCGCAGTCGACGATGGTCATCGGCGAGCGGATGGTCAAGGTCGTCGCCTGGTACGACAACGAATGGGGCTACAGCTGCCGCGTGGCCGACCTGGTCGCCTACGTCGGCGAGCGCTTGTCAGGCGATCGAGCGCCCGAGCGCCAGATGGAGGCAGCCTCGGCCTGAGCGCCGGCCTGCGCGCTTCGCGCGCTGCCCCACGTGCCGGTGACCCTCGCCACCGGCCGGCACAGCCTGGAGATGACGCCATGGACAAGCTGACCATCCGCGACTTCGATCCCGCCGGCAAGCGCGTGCTCGTGCGGGTCGACTTCAACGTCCCGGTCGAGGACGGCAAGGTCAAGGACGACACGCGCATCCGCGCCGCGCTGCCCACCATCCGCTACCTGCTCTCGCACGGGGCATCCATCGTGCTCATGAGCCACCTCGGCCGGCCCAAGGGCAAGGTCGTCGAATCGGCCCGCCTCCGTCCTGTTGCCGAGCGGCTGTCGTCGTTGCTCGGGCGGCCCGTGCCGGTGACCGGCGACGCGCTGGGCATCGGCACGCGCGACGCGGTGGCCAGGCTCAAGCCGGGCCAGCTGCTGCTGCTCGAGAACCTGCGCTTTCACGGCGAAGAGGAGGCAAACGATGCCGAGTACGCGGCCACGCTGGCCTCGTACGGCGATGTCTTCGTCAACGACGCCTTCGGCACGGCGCACCGCGCGCATGCCTCGACGGTCGGCGTGGCGAGCCACCTGCCGGGCTATGCCGGGCTGCTGATGGAGGCCGAGATCAACGCCCTCTCGAAGCTGCTCGAGGCGCCGGCCAAGCCGTTCGCCGCCGTCATCGGCGGGGCCAAGGTCTCGGGCAAGCTCGGCGTGCTGGAGAACCTGCTCACGAAGGTCGACGCGCTGCTCATAGGCGGCGGCATGGCCAACACCTTCATCGTCGCCCAGGGCCACACCGTGGGCAAGAGCCTGCTCGAGCGCGAGCTGGTCGATGACGCGCAGCGGATCCTCGAGCTGGCTGAGAAGAGGGGCGTGCAGGTCGTCCTGCCGACCGACGTCGTGGTCGCCAAGGAGGTCACCCGCGGCGCAGAGCACAAGGTCGTGCCCGTGCACAAGGTGCCCAACTCGTGGTCGATCGTCGACATCGGGCCGGCCTCGACGGACGCCTTCACTCAGGCGCTGGAGCCGATGCAGACGGTGCTTTGGAACGGCCCGCTGGGTGTCTTCGAGGTGCCGACCTTCGGCGATGGCACGCGCGCCATCGCTCGCTTCCTGGCCCGCCGCGCTGATGACGGGGCAACGGTCATCGTGGGCGGCGGCGACTCGGTGGCTGCGCTCGAGGAGCTGGGCCTGACCGACAGGCTGGCCCACGTCTCGACCGGCGGCGGAGCGACGCTCGAGTTCCTCGAGGGCCGCGAGCTGCCCGGCGTGGCGGTGCTGGAGGACCGGCCGGCTGCCGACCCGGCGCCGCGCCGGAGAGCCGCCAAGAGCGGCAAGGAGTCCCAGGCGATCGTCGCTGCGGGCGATCGCAAGGCACGCTCGTGACCACGATCGAGCTCGTCGACGCGCACGAGATCCTCGATTCGCGCGGCAACCCGACGATCGAGGTCAGCGTCGTCCTCGACTCCGGAGCGGTCGGGCGGGCGGCCGTGCCATCAGGCGCCTCGACCGGCACGCACGAGGCGGTTGAGCTGCGCGACGGCGAGAAGGAGCGCTACGGCGGCAAGGGCGTCCGGCGGGCGGTGATCAACGTCCTTGAGACGATCGGGCCGGCGCTGGTCGACCAGGACGCGGCCGACCAGGCGGCAATCGATCAGCTGCTGGTCGACCTCGACGGCACGCCCAACAAGAGCAGCCTGGGCGCGAACGCGATCCTCGGCGCGTCGCTGGCCTGCGCCCATGCGGCGGCAACGGCCTTTGGCATGCCGCTCTACCGCTACCTTGGCGGGGCCGCGGCCCGGACGCTGCCCGTGCCGATGTTCAACATCCTCAACGGCGGGAAGCACGCGCTCGACTCGACTGACTTCCAGGAGTTCATGGTCATGCCCATCGGCGCGCCGACCTTCGGCGAGGCGCTGCGCGCAGGCGCGGAGGTCTTCCACGCTCTGCGCGCCGACCTGCACGACCGCGGCCTGGCCACCGGGCAGGGCGACGAGGGCGGCTTTGCGCCGTCACTGCCATCCAACGAGGCGGCCATCGAGGCCATCCTGCGCGCCATCGAGCGGGCCGGCTACCGACCGGGTGAGGAGGTCGCCATCGCGCTCGACCCGGCAGTCAGCGAGCTGGCCGATCTCGATGCGCCGGCCGACTCCAACGGCGAGTACACCTACCTCCTCGAGCGCGAGGGGCGCAGCCTGCGCACGGGCGAGCTGATCGAGCTGTGGGCCGACTGGGCCGAGCGCTACCCGATCGTCTCCCTCGAGGACGGCCTGGCTGAGCACGACTGGGCTGGCTGGGCGGCGCTGACTGCGCGGCTGGGAGACAAGGTCCAGCTCGTAGGCGACGACCTGCTGGTGACGAACCCGCAGCGCGTGGCACGGGCGATCGAGGAAGACGCGGCCAACGCGGTGCTGGTCAAGCTCAACCAGATCGGCACGCTGACCGAGACGCTGAGCGTCATCCAGCTCGCGCGCGGCGCCGGCTGGGGCGCGGTGATCAGCCACCGCAGCGGCGAGACCGAGGACACGACCATCGCCGACCTGGCGGTCGCCAGCGGCGCCGGCCAGATCAAGTCGGGCGCGCCCTCGCGCTCGGAGCGGGTGGCCAAGTACAACCGCCTGCTGCGCATCGAGGCCGAGCTGGGCGGTTCGGCCCTGTACCCGGGCGCTGCGGCGCTCGCAGCTTCGCGCTGACCGACGCTTTGAGCCACTTCCTGGATCGCGGCGCGATCGTCGCCGGCTGGATCGGCGCCGGCATGGCGCTGGTCATCGTCATCGCCCTCCAGCTGGTGGTGGCGATCCAGCCGCTGGTCGTGATCGCGGCCATGCCCGCCGGGGCCGTGATTGGTGCCTACGCCAACGTGCGCAGCCAGCGTCGACGGCCCGGTACGCGGGTGCTGGCCAACGCGCTCTGGGCTGGCGCCCTGACCGGGCTGACGCTGGCCGTGCTGTATACCGGCGTGCGCCTGCTGTTCATCTACGCCGACACGGGCGTGCTGCCTGACGGCACTCGCCTCGACTGTGAGCGCGGCCCGGCCTGCGGCTACGAGCGCTTCGTCGACGCCGGCTACGCGGACGACCTTGCCGCGATCGGCATCACGGACGCTGGGTCATTCGAAGCGGTGATCGTGGCGGAGCTGGTCGCTTACGGCGGCACGCTCCTGCTGGTCACCACCGCCGGCGCCCTGATCGCCGGTGGCGTGCAGGTGGTGGCGGCAAGGTCGCGGCCGCGGACGGCCGAGGAAGAGACGCCCGCCTGAGCCGCGCGTCCGCGCGGCGGGCGTCAGCTCTTCTTGGTGGTCTTGGGGGTCTTGGTGGTCTTGGCGGGTGCCTTCGAGGCGCGCGGCTTGGCCGCCGGTTCGGTCTTCTTGGCAGTCTTGGCGGCCTTCGGCTGGACGGCCTTCGACTGGGCGGCCTTGGCGGCCTTGGCGGCCGTGCTGGCCTTAGCGGCCGTGGTGGGCTGCTCGTCCTCTGCCCCTGCGCTACCGGCGGCGCCGGTGCGCGTCGTCTTGGCCAGCGCCTCGCGCGCCTTCCCGGCGGCGGTCTGGGCGCCCTTCGACTTCGTCGCCTTCGAGGCGGCGATACGTGCCCGGGCCTGCTTGGCGGCGGCGGCCTTGCCGGTCGTGCGGCTGACCTTGCCCGCCGTGACGACGGCCTCGCCACCCAGCGCGGCGTTGACCGTGAGCGTCAACCGGCTCTTGCGCCGATCGGCCGCGTTGCGATGGATGGCCCCAGTCTTGGCTGCTCGATCGAGCGCCGAGATTGCGCGAGCCAGCGCCTCCTGCGCCTGCTCGGCGTTGCCGGTGCCGGCCTCAACGATCGCCTTGCTGACGAGCGTCTTGGCCGCAGAGCGGCGGGGCTGGTTAACGGCCCGGCGGCGGGCCGTCTGACGAACGCGCTTGAGGGCCGACGGCGTTCGGGCGCCGGTCCAGCCACGAGATGAGTGTGCCAAGGTGATCGGGTCCTCGATGAGATCAGGCGGCGGCGAGGGTGGCCGCGACCGAGGATGGTATCAGGTCGTCGGCTGACGCACCCACAGGTCGATCGGCGGCAGCCCGTGCAGGCCGAGCAGCTGCGATATCTCGCCCGCGTGGAACGCGTCATGGCTGAACAGCCGATTGAGCACAGATGCTCGCGTGTGCAGCTGCGTGCGACCGTCGCCCAGTGTGCGGATCGTGGTCTCGTCGAGCGAGCCGACAGTCCAGCGAGCGAGGCAACCGGCGACCACCTCGAAGCTGGAGTCGAGCGCCCAGCGCAGCTCCTCGCCCGTCCGCGGGTGCTCAGGCTCGTCCTCCCAGCCGAGGGCGGTCAGCGGCTCGGTAAACGGCGTGCGCTCGGCGCCCGGCTGGCCGAAGATCCCACACAGCCAGTAGACCCGCGCGCCCGCGACGTGCGCCGCCAGCTGCCAGATCGTGTCGTGCTCAGGTCCGGGGCGCAGCGCCAGCTGCGGCGTGGTGAGTCGAGCGACACCGTCGCGCAGCCGCTCGGTGTGCTGTGGCCAATCCGGAAAGAGCAGCGCAGCAGGCTGGTCCACGGCGGCAGTATGAACGGGCCGTCGGCGTGGCCGGGCTACACTCCGGGCCCGTGGCCATTCCCCAGGCGCGCTTGCGCAACTTCTCGATCATTGCCCATGTCGATCACGGCAAGTCGACGCTCGCCGACCGGCTGCTCGAGCTGACCCACACCATCGAGGCCCGCCAGATGACCAGCCAGGTGCTGGACTCGATGGACCTCGAGCGTGAGAAGGGCATCACGATCAAGGCGCGCGCCGTTCGGCTCGAGTACGACGCCAGCGACGGGCTGCGCTACGGGCTCAACCTGATCGACACGCCCGGCCACGTGGACTTCAGCTACGAGGTCAGCCGCAGCCTGCAGGCCTGCGAGGGCGCGGTCCTGGTCGTCGATGCGGCGCAGGGCATCGAGGCCCAGACGCTGGCCAACGTCCACCTGGCGCTCGCCCAGGGCCTGGTCATCGTGCCGGTGATCAACAAGATCGACCTGCCCTCCGCCCAGCCGGACCTCGTCATCGAGGAGCTCGAGAACGTCCTCGCCATCCCGCGCGAGGAGGTCATCCTTGCCTCGGCCAAGGACGGGACCGGCGTGGCTGATGTCCTCGAGCAGATCGTCGCGCGCATCCCGCCGCCCAAAGGCGACCCTGACGCACCACTTCAGGGCCTGATCTTCGATTCGCACTACGACGCCTACAAGGGCGTTGTGGCTTACGTCCGACTCGTCCAGGGCGGGCTGCGCCAGCACGACCTGGTGCGGCTGATGGGCTCGGGCGCCGAGAGCGAGATCCTTGAGCTCGGCGTCTTCCGGCCGCAGCTCGTGCCGGTCGCCGAGCTCCGCGTGGGCGAGGTGGGCTACGTCGCCACCGGCCTCAAGTCAGTCAGGGACTGCCAGGTCGGCGACACGATGACCGCCGCGGGACGGCCTGCCAGCGCGCCCGTCCCCGGCTACCAGCCGGCCAAGCCGCTCGTCTTCGCCGGCCTCTACCCGATGCGTGGCGAGGACTACCCCGAGCTGCGCGACGCGCTCGAGAAGCTGCACCTCAACGACGCCTCGATCAGTTTCCAGCCCGAGACATCGGTCGCGCTCGGATTCGGCTTCCGCTGCGGCTTCCTCGGCCTGCTGCACATGGAGATCGTGCAGGAGCGCCTCGAGCGTGAGTTCGGGCTCGAGCTGATCGCCTCCGCGCCGTCGGTCGAGTACCGCGTGCAGCTGACCAACGAGCGCGGCGAGGTGATTGTCGACAACCCCGCGCAGATGCCGGCGCCGAGCGACATCGAGATCATCCTCGAGCCGTGGGTCAAGGTCAGCGTGGTCAGCCCGACGCAGTACATCGGCGCGCTGATGGAGCTCGCGACCGATCGGCGCGGCGCCTTCCAGGGCATGGACTATCTGGACCCGCAGCGCGTGCTGATGACCTTCGAGGTGCCGCTGGCGGAGGTGATCGTCGACTTCTACGACCTGCTCAAGAGCCGCAGCCAGGGCTACGCCTCGCTCGACTACGAGGAGATCGGCTACCGCGCGGGCGAGCTGGTCAAGCTCGACGTGCTCGTCGCCGGCGAGCCCGTCGACGCGCTCTCGCTGATCGTCCATCGCAGCCGGGCACAGTCGGAGGGCCGAGCACTGGTCGACCGGCTGCGCGAGCTGATCCCGCGCCAGATGTTCGAGGTGCCGCTGCAGGCAGCCGTCGGCTCGAACGTGATCGCGCGTGAGACGATCCGGGCGATGCGCAAGAACGTGCTGGCCAAGTGCTACGGTGGCGACATCACGCGAAAGCGCAAGCTGCTCGAGAAGCAGAAGGAGGGCAAGGCGCGGATGAAGAGGGTGGGCCGGGTGGAGATCCCGCAGGAGGCGTTCCTGGCAGTGCTGCGCTCGACAGAGTCGAGCTGACGCCGCCGGTGCCCGTCGGCCGAGAGCCTGCCGTCGCCTGATCTGCGATGGAGCAGCTCGTCCGTGACCTGATCTTCTACGCGTTCGTCGGGCTGCTCGTCGTGCTGCGCTTCGACGCACGCCGCTTCATGGCCGCCGAGCACGACGATGAGAACGTGTCGGGCGGGCTGGGTTTGTGGCTGCGCCGCCTGTCGTGGTACGCGCTCGGCCTGCTGATCGTCGTCATCGTCTACAACATCTACCCGCTGCCCATATCGGTACTCCACCTCCAGCTGGGCGACGATCAGGCACAGTCCCTGCTCGGCGGGCTGGCGCTGGCCGGCATCGGCACCCTGGCCGTGGTCGGCTATGCCTACATCCGCTACGGCCGGCTGCGCTACCCGCCGCCGGGCCGCTACCCGGCCGGCCTGCTCAGCTCGATCGGCACGGCCATCATCGACGAGGCCGCCTGGCGCGGCATCCTGCTCGGGCTGCTCATCGCGGCGCAGTGGCCGATCGAGTACGCGGTCACGTTTCAGGCGCTGCTCTACGGCCTGGCGACGCGGATGGCCCGACCCCGCGTGCCGATGGGCATGCTCGTGCTCGTCCTCGCCCAGGGCTTCCTTGGCGGCTGGCTGACGGTCGAGACCGGCGGCATCGGCGCCGCCCTGCTCGGTCACGCTCTGACTCGGCTGGCGTTCTTCGTCGCGACGGGTCATGGCGGGCCGCGCGAGGTGCCCGACGAGGAGGACTTCCGCGACGAGCGAGAGGATGAGCTGCCTGTCGGCCTGGAGGTGGTCCATGACGCTGACAGCGGGGGCGGCCAGCGGCTGTTGCCGTGACGGCGACCTACGGGCGGGAGGAACGCACGGAGCCGCCAGCGCCCGAGTCGCTCTACGTCCACTTCCCGTTCTGCGTGTCGATCTGCCCGTACTGTGACTTCGTGGTGCTCGCCGGCCGCGCCGCACAGGGCGCTCAGAGCCGCGCCGGCCAGCTCGTCGAGGGGCTCATCCGCGAGATCGAGCTGCGCGCCACAGGCGCGCCTGCGATGGCGCCGCTCGGATCGGTGTACCTGGGCGGCGGCACGCCTTCACTGATGTCGGCTGCGCAGGTCGGTCGGCTGCTGGCCACCATCGAGCGCACCTTTGGCATGGCGGCAGATGCCGAGGTGACAATCGAGGCCAACCCCGGCCCGGCCGAGCGCGGCGACCTGGCTGGCTTCCGCGCGGCGGGAGTCAATCGGCTGTCCGTCGGCGCACAGTCGATGCACGTGCAGGAGCTGCGGCGGATCGGGCGTCGGCACTCGCCCGGCGATGTGGCCGCGACCGTTGCGGGCGCGCAAGGGGCCGGCTTCGACAACATCAGCCTCGACCTGCTGTATGACATCCCCGGCCAGTCGCTAGGATCCTGGCGGGCGACGCTAGAGGCGGTGCTGGCGCTCGAGCCCGACCACGTGTCGGCGTACGCGCTGACCCTCGAGGACCCCGACCTGCAAGGCCTGGCAGGCCCGACAGGTGATCACCTGCCGCTGCGCTCCGGCGCGCGTCGCTGGCGGGAGCGCGCACGGCCGGAGCAGGACGACGACCGCGCCGCCGACATGTACCTGCTGGCCGACGACATGCTGGCCGCAGCCGGGCGGCCGTGGTACGAGATCTCGAACTGGGCGCGGCCGGGGCGCGAGTCGCGCCACAACCTCGTCTACTGGCTGGGCGGCGCGTGGGAAGCGGTGGGGCCGGGCGCACATGCCTTCGATGGCGCACGCACGCGACGCTGGAACGCAGCACGGCTCGATGCCTATCTCGCCGCGCTGGCTGCGGGCAAGCTGCCGCCGGGCGGCGCGGATGTCGCTGATCGAGCAACCGCGGCTGCCGATCGCGCGATCCTTCGCCTGCGTACCGCCGCCGGCGTGCTCATTGACGGCGCCGCACCGCCCTCCGCCGCCGTCCAGTGGGGCGTTGAGACGGGACTTGCGACGCAGGGGTCGGACCGGATCGCCCGCCTGACGCTGCGCGGTCGGCTGGCCTCCAATGAGCTGTTCCGCAGGTTGCTGCCCGGCTAGGCCGTCCGCGCGTTGACACTCGGCTTCGTGCTCGGTACGATGCTGCGAGCTTGGTTAGCACTCGCCATGAGAGAGTGCTAACGCGACCACCACTCCGCAGCAGGAGCCAACCATGTCGCGCCGCAAGGATCGGCCAAGCGGTCCGCTGGATCAGCGTTCGCAGGAGATCCTGTGGGCCGTCATCGAGGAATACATCGCCACCGCCACGCCGGTCGGCAGCCAGGCGCTCGTCGATCGGCGCCGGCTCGACGTCAGCCCGGCGACCGTGCGCAACGTCATGGCCGAGCTGGAGGCGGCGGGCTACCTGAGTCATCCGCACACGAGCGCCGGCCGCGTGCCGACGGATGCCGGCTACCGCCTGTACGTCGAGCAGATCACGCCGCAGGTCAGCCTGGGCCCGGTGGCGCAGCTGATGATCCGCCACCAGTTCGGGCAGGTCGAGTTCGCCAGCGAGCAGTGGTTCCGTCTCGCAGCGGCCACTTTGGCCGGCGCGACCCACAACGCGGGGCTGGCCACGCCGGCCAAGCCGGCAGCGGCACGCGTGCGCCGGATAGACCTCATCCAGAACAGCACCCACCTGGTCAGCGTCGTGCTGGTCCTCGCCGAGGGCGGTGTCAAGCAGGGCATGGTGCCGGTCGATTCGGTCGTTGGCGACGAGCTGCTCGATGCTGCTTCGCGGCTGCTCAACGACCGCCTGGCAGGCGCGACTGCGCGCCAGGTCGCAATGCAGGTGGAGGCGCTGCGCCGCGAGGCGCTCGTGCATGACGTCAGCCTTCGGGCGGCTGAGCGGGTCGAGCGGATGATGCGCGACTTCGACGCCGCAGCCGTGGAGGACGTCTTCTCGGACGGCCTGCTGAACGTCATGGAGGCGCCCGAGTTCAGCCATAGCGAGAAGCTGCGCACTGTCTTTGGTGTCCTTCAGAACCTTGACTACCTCGGCGGTCTGGTCAGCCGCGTGGCAGCGAGCGACGACGTGCATGTGCTGATCGGCGCGGAGAACGAGGCCGAGGAGATGCGCGATGTGGCGCTGGTCCTCGCGGCCTACGGTCGTCCCGGTCGGGCGATCGGGGTGGTCGGCGTGCTCGGGCCGACGCGCATGGCCTACCCGCAGGCCATTGGCAGCGTGCGCTACGTGAGCGGGTTGATGAACGAGCTGGTGGAGCAACTTTATCGATGAGTGACTCTGGAAGGACACGCGCCGAGGAGCGCATCGCAGAGCTGGACACCTCCCCCGCGGCTCTCGCTGAGCAGCTCGAGCTGCTACGTGAGCAGCTGCTGGCTGCCGAGCGGGAGGTCGAGCAGAACCGAGCCGGCTGGCAGCGCGCCGTGGCAGACTTCGCCAACTTCCGCCGCCGGACCGAGCAGGACCGGCTGGCCAGCCTGGGGCTGGCGAGCGAGGCGCTGCTCATCAAGCTGCTCAACGTCGCCGACGACTTCGACCGGGCGATCGCCCAGCTGCCGGCCGAGATTGCCGGCCAGCCGTGGGTCGAAGGTGTGGTGGCAATCGACCGCAAGCTGCGCGCGGTGCTCGATTCGGAAGGCCTTACGCCGATCGAGGCGGAAGGGCAGCCTTTCGACCCGCAGGTCCACGAGGCGATCGCCCAGGACCCGACTGATCGTCTGCCTGAGGGCAGCGTGACCAGCGAGTTCCAGCGTGGCTACATGCTGCGCGACCGGGTGCTGCGCCCGGCGCTGGTTGCCGTCGCCACGGCGCCGGCGGGCCGAAAGGCCAACGACGACAGCAATTCGAACGAACAGCCGGCCGACGCCGGCAGCATGGAGGACTGAAACGCCATATGGGCAGGATCATCGGCATCGACCTCGGCACGACCAACTCGGTCGTGGCCGTCATGGAGGGCGGCGAGCCGACCGTCATCCCCAGCGCCGAAGGCGGCCGCACCGTGCCGTCGGTCGTCGCCTTCACGAAGGGCGGTGAGCGCCTCGTCGGCCAGGTGGCCAAGCGCCAGGCGATCACCAACCCCTCGAACACCGTGTACTCGATCAAGCGCTTCATGGGCCGCCGCTGGGACGACGCGGAGGTCCAGCGCTCGAAGGATCTCGTGCCCTACAAGGTCGAGAAAGACCCGGCCAGCGATGGCGTCCGCGTCACCGTCTCTGACGGCAAGACCTACTCGCCGCCCGAGGTCAGCGCGATGATCCTGCAGAAGCTCAAGGCTGATGCAGAGGCGTACCTTGGCGAGAAGGTGACCGAGGCGGTGATCACCGTCCCGGCGTACTTCGACGACACCCAGCGCCAGGCGACCAAGGATGCGGGCCGCATTGCGGGCCTCGACGTCAAGCGGATCATCAACGAGCCCACGGCGTCAGCGCTCGCCTACGGCCTGGACAAGAAGAAGGACGAGCAGATCGCGGTCTACGACCTGGGCGGTGGCACGTTCGACATCTCGATCCTCGAGCTGGGCGACGGCGTGTTCGAGGTCAAGGCCACCAACGGCGACACCCATCTGGGCGGCGACGACTTCGACCAGCGGGTCATCGACTGGATGCTGGCCGAGTTCAAGAAGGACCAGGGCATCGACCTGTCGAAGGACGAGCAGGCCCTCCAGCGCCTGAAGGAGGCGGCTGAGAAGGCCAAGATCGAGCTATCCAGCACGACTCAGACCGAGATCAACCTGCCCTACATCTCGGGCGGTGGGGAGGCTGGCCCAAAGCACCTGGTGATGACCCTCACCCGGGCCAAACTCGTGGACCTCGTGGCAGACCTGGTCGACAGGACAAAGGGGCCGGTCCAGGCCGCGCTGAAGGACGCCGGATTGAAGCCGACCGACATCGACGAGGTCATCCTCGTCGGTGGCCAGACGCGCATGCCGGCGGTGGTCGAGGCGGTCAAGCAGATCTTCGGCGGCAAGGAGCCGCACAAGGGCGTCAATCCGGATGAGGTGGTCGCCATCGGCGCCGCCATCCAGGCCGGCGTCCTGGCCGGCGACGTGAAGGACGTGCTGCTGCTCGACGTCACGCCGCTGTCGCTGGGCATCGAGACCCTGGGTGGCGTGATGACCAAGCTGATCGAGCGCAACACGACCATCCCGACGTCCAAGTCGCAGGTCTTCTCGACCGCCTCGGATAGCCAGCCGCAGGTCGAGATCCACGTTCTCCAGGGCGAGCGCGAGATGGCTGGCGACAACAAGACGCTCGGCCGGTTCATCCTCGACGGCATCCCGCCCGCGCCGCGGGGAGTGCCGCAGATCGAGGTCACGTTCGACATCGATGCCAACGGCATCCTCGACGTCCGTGCCAAGGACCGCGCAACGGGGCGCGAGCAGCAGGTGCGCATCACCGCCAGCTCGATGCTCTCCAAGGACGACGTCGACCGCATGGTCCGCGAGGCGCAGGAGCACGCTGACGAGGATCGCCAGCGGCGCGAGCAGGTCGAGACGCGCAACCAGGCTGACGCGCTGGCCTTCCAGGGCGAGCGCACGCTGCGCGACCTGGGCGACAAGGTCAGCGCCGAGGACAAGGCTGACGTCGAAGCCAAGATCTCGGCCGTCCGCGAAGCACTGAAGGGCGACGACATGGACGCCCTGCGCCGGACCAGCCAGGAGCTGGCCGAGGCGCTGCAGCGCGTTGGCACCGCCGCCTACCAGGCCGATCAGGCACCCGGCACTGGCGACGGCGCCGCGCCAGAGGGTGAGCCGGCAGGCGAGCCTGCCGCGGCCGGCTCTGCCGGCGAAGGCGAAGCCGAGGAAGCTGTTGAAGGCGAGTACAAGGAGGTCTGAGCGCTCAACGCTCCGGCACGTAGAGCCAGTCAAGGCCCGGGCACTTGCCCGGGCCTTTTCCTGTGTGCGCCCCCTCCCGAGGTGTGCTAACGTCGCATAACCCAGTAAACCTATTAACTCCCTAGAGAAGGGTTCCGTTATGGACCGGCTTCCGGCTTGGCGTGCCCCAGTGGTCGTTCTCGTCTTGCTGCTCGCTGGCTGTGGGGCTACAAGCGCACCCGGCAGCCCAGCGCCGGCTGGCGATGGGGTGACGTTGCGCCTCGCCTACTTCCCCAACGTGACCCACGCGACGGCGTTGGTAGGAGATCGCGGCCGGATCTTCGAGCGCGTGCTGGGTGATGCGGTCGACCTGCGCGTCCAGAGCTTCAATGCCGGCAACGAGGCCGTCGAGGCCATCTTCAACGGCGGCATTGACATCGCCTACATCGGCCCCAACCCAACGCTCAACGCCTTCATCCGCTCCAACGGCCAGGCCGTCCGCATCATTGCCGGCGCGACGTCCGGCGGCGCGTTCTTCGTCGTCCGCGAAGGGATCGGCTCCGCCGAGGATCTGCGCGGTCGGACCGTTGCCAGCCCGGCCCTGGGCAACACGCAGGATGTCGCCCTCCGTTCGTGGCTGGCCGACCAGGGCCTCCGGACAACGGCCGAGGGCGGCGGTGACGTGTCGATCACGCCACTCGCCAACGCGGACATCCTGGAGAGCTTCGTCTCCGGCTCGCTCGACGGCGCGTGGGTGCCCGAGCCTTGGGCGACGCGGATGGTCGGACAGGGCGGCAAGGTCCTGGTCGATGAGCGAGACCTGTGGCCTGATGGCCAGTACGTGACGACCCACGTGATCGTCGCGACGTCCTTCCTCGAGCGTCACCCGGACGTGGTCGCGCGCTTCCTGCGCGCCCACGCGGAGGCGACCGACTACGTGAACGCCAACCCCTTGGACTCGCGCCGGCTGGTCAGCCAGGGCATCGAGGCGATCACCGGCAGCGTCGTCGTGCCGGCGGTCCTGGAGGCCGCCTGGCCGAACCTGACCTTCACCGTTGACCCGATTGCGTCGTCGCTCCAGGAGTCGGCGGTCGATGCGCACGGTCTGGGATTCCTGGAGGGCTACGATCCAGACACGGGCCTGGCCGGCATCTACGACCTCGCGCTGCTCAATGAGGTGCTCCGCGACGCCGGGCGGCCTGAGCTGGTGCAGCCATGACCCCCGGCGCCGCGCACCCGCCGGCCGCTCAGGTGGAGCTCCGGGACACGGTGCTCAGCGTCCGTGGCGTGCGCAAGGCGTACGGCCCGAGCGGCAATCACGTCCTGGCGCTCGAGGGCATCTCGCTGGCGGCGCGCCGCGGCGAGTTCCTGTGCCTTGTCGGTGCCTCGGGTTGCGGCAAGAGCACGTTGCTCAACCTGATCACCGAGCTCGACCGGCCGACGGGTGGCGAGATCATGGTCGACGGCCGGGCGAGCCTGCTCTTCCAGGAGGCCGCGCTGTTCCCGTGGCTGACGGCCGCCGGCAACATCGAGCTGCCGCTGCGCATCGCACGGACTCCGCGCGATGAGCGCCGGCGCGAGGTCGAGCGGCTGCTCGCTCTCGTCCACCTGACCGGCTTCGGCGACAGGATGCCGCACGAGCTGTCGGGCGGCATGCGCCAGCGAGTCGCCGTGGCGCGCGCGCTGGCCCAGCACGCGGACATCCTGCTGATGGACGAGCCGTTCGGCTCGCTCGACGCCATGACCCGCGATTTGCTCCACGACGAGCTCGAGCGGATCTGGCGCGAGACGGGGGTGACGATCGTCTTCGTGACCCACGACGTTCGCGAGGCGGTGCGGCTGGGCGATCGGATAGTCGTCCTGACCAGCCGCCCGGGCAGGGTCGCCGACGAGCTGCCGGTCAACCTGCCGCGGCCGCGCAACATCGCCTCGGCCGAGGTTGGCGAGCTTGCCGCAGCGGTCACTGACCGCCTTCGGGCAGAGGTAAGGCGGCACGCCGATGGCTGAGCGCGTCCTCCGCCCGCCCGGCTCGCGGCTCGACGACGAGATCCGAGGCATCGACAACCTCGAGCTGCCTCTGCGGCCGCGGCGGCACCGGCTGCGAGCCATGTGGTCGGGGCTCTGGCCGAAGCTGGCCGCCGTTGGGATCTTCCTCATCGTCTGGCAGCTGGTGGTTCTTGCCCAGCTGCGGCCGGACTACGTCCTGCCCGGGCCGCTGCCCGTGCTCGAGCGCCTGGGGCGCGAGCTGACGGGCGAGGTGCTGCCGCTGGCGACGGCGATCACCCTCCAGCGGGCGGCGGTGGGCTTCGCTCTCGCGCTGGCCATCGGCACGCTGCTCGGGCTGGCGATCGTGCGCTCGAAGCTGCTGCGCACCGCGGTTGCGTCGCTGATCACCGGCCTGCAGACCATGCCCTCGATCGCCTGGTTCCCGCTGGCCATCCTGATCTTCGGCCTGAATGAGGCAGCGATCATGTTCGTCGTCGTCCTTGGCGCCGCGCCATCCATCGCCAACGGCCTGATCGCCGGCGTCGACCACATCCCGCGCGTCCTGCTGCGCGCCGGCCAGGTCCTGGGGGCGCGCGGCGTCGCCCGCTACCGCTACGTCATCTTCCCGGCGGCGCTGCCGTCATTTGTCGGTGGGCTCAAGCAGGGCTGGGCCTTCGCCTGGCGCAGCCTGATGGCCGGTGAGCTGCTGGTCGTCATCGCAGGCCGGCCGTCAATCGGCAGCCGGCTGCAGTTCGCCCGCGAGTTCAGCGATGCGCTGGGGCTGATGGCGATGATGATCGTCATCCTGGCCATTGGCATCGTCGTCGACCTGCTCGTGTTCGGCACGCTGGACCGCGCGATCAGGCGCCGCTGGGGGCTGCTGGAGAGCTAGCGAGATTCTGCCGGTGGCCGCCGGCGCCGGTTCATGGAGATCCAGGCCTCCGGGTCGGCAGTCAGCTCGCGCACGCGCGGCGGCAGCTCGCCGCTCGCCAGGTCAGCCAGGCTGGTCGTCTCGAGCACGCGGCGCAGGCTGGCCCGAACCGCCACCCAGACGTCGCGCAGCGCCTCTGCCGGGCCGGCGTACTCGACCGATTCAACACGCTCGCCGCGGACCGTCGCCATTGGCCCATCGACGGCGCGGATCACGTCGGCCAGGCTGATCTCGTCGGCCGGTCGGGCGAGGGCGTAGCCGCCGCCTGTGCCGCGGGTGCTCTTGATGATCCCGGCGTGCTTCAGCTCGAGCAGGATCGCCTCGAGGAACTTGGCGGGGATTCCCTGCGCGTCGGAGATGCGCTCGCGCTTCAGGGGCTGGCCATCGGCGGCAGCCAGCTCGGCCGCAGCGCGAACTGCGTAGTCAGCCTTGGCGGAGACGCGCATCGTCCAATTGTGCGTGATGGGCGGCCCAAGCGGCCGCAGTCAGCGCCAGAGGAAGAGCGGCACTCCGGGAGCCAGCGCAGCGACTGCCAGCACTGCCAGGTACGCGGCCAGCAGCAGCCCTCCCACGTAGAGGTGGAGCTTGACGTTGACCCCGAGGTAGCCCATCAGTGCATAGGGCTGGTCATAGTGCGCCGTCAGGCCGTCACGCACCCGCAGCGCGAGGGGCAGCGGCAGCAGCGCCACCAGCGCCGGGATGGGCAGAACGCCGGCCAGGACACCGCCACCGATGATCGCGAACGCAGCCAGCGCGAGGGCGTAGTACAGGCTGATGACCGTCGGCTTGGGCAGGCGCACGGGCAGGGTCAGCTTGCCCGCGCGCTCGTCGCCCGAGCGATCGGGGACCTCGTTGGCGTACAGGATCAGCGCCACCAGCAGCGCGATCGGCAGCGAGGCGACGATCGGCTCGACGGCGATCGGGCCGCCGCTCTGGACGACGTAGGCGCCAAGCAGCATCAGCGGTCCGAAGCCGAGGGCGACGGCGATCTCGCCCAGGCCGCGGTAGACGAGCTTCAGGGGCGGGGCGGTGTAGAACAGCCCGATCAGCACGCCCACCACGCCGATGCCCAGCAGCTCTGGCGACGGCCGCAGCCAGAGCAGCAGCAGGCCGGCGGCGATGGTCACGGCGTAGCAGCCGGCGGCGATCAGGGCCATCGCGCGCAGCGAGACGAGCCCGTACTGGATGACCCGCGAGCCGCCGCTGTACTGGGTCGGGTTGACGTTCTTCTCGTCGGCGCCGAGGCGGGCATCGAACACGTCGTTCGTGACGTTGATCGCGAGGTGCGCGGCGGCCGCGCCGACGAGCGTGATCAGCGCGGTCAGAGGCTCGAAGAAGCCGTGAAGCGCGGCGATGGCGATGCCCACCAGGACGGGCACGAACGTCGCCGACAGGAACGGCAGGCGGGTCGAGCGCAGGATCAGCCAGCCCAGCGAGAGCCTTGGCCTGACTGTTCGTCCGAGCTCGCCGGAGAGCCTGGCCAGGTAGCGCCGCGACTGGCCGACCTGGCGCTCGACGTACTCCGGGAACGGGATATCCGATTCGTCCCAGCCCCAGGCGGCATGTGCGCGGAACGAGATCCGCTCGGCGGCGGTGGCGCTGGCGCGCCCCCACACCGTGACGTGGCGGCGCTCGTCGTAGCCGACACCCGGCTGCGGGCGGATGTGGCTGCCGGTCAGGCTCAGCTCACCATCGAGCGGCAGCGCGAACCCGGCCGGCGGCAGGAAGCTGACCGTGCCTGCCGCGGCGTCGACGTCGGCCTCGATCGCGGCGCTGACGGGATAGCCATCCTCGGCAACCCAGGTCAGCAGCTGGAAGGGGAATTGGGCCAGCCGGGCAAGGCCGGCAGCCGGCTCGATCATCTGTACACCCGCGCGCAGGTCGACCATCAGGCGGCCTCCTTCTCGGGCTCGCCGGCCGGATGCTCGAAGCGCTGCGGCGGCTGGGTCGTGTCGCCGCCCGGCCAGTAGAGGACTCGGCGCGGAACGACCTGGATGACCGAGCGCTCGAAGAACAGCGGGAAGGCGACGCGCGCCTTGAGGAACTGCAGGATGACCGGCTCCTTGGCGGCCCACAGTGGCAGCACCCGCTCCCAGTCAGTGTGCGGGTCACCATCGATCACACGCGCGTCGCCCTGGATCGTCGCCCTATCCGGCCGCCCACCGAGCGCGACCGGATCGCTCAGCGAGAGCGAGACACGCTGGTCGGCCTTGATGTGCTCCAGCTTGCGCGAGAACAGGATGCTCGATGTCATCAGCACCTTCTGGCCGTCCCACAGCGGGATCAACGGGTAAGTCATCGGCCGTCCGTCGTGGCGGACGACGGTCAGCTCCGTCACCAGGGCCGCCTCGAGCAGCTCCTCGACCGGCCTGGGCATCCAGCTCATCTGGCGCTCCTCCGTTGACCTGCGAAAACTTGCGAGCAGAAAGTAACACATTTTCTCGCCGTGGCGCCAGTGGGCGCCCGGGCGGTACGATGCGACCTGCCGTGACCATCCCAGCGACGACATTCACCCCGCTCATCCGTGCCCGCGGCCTGACCAAGCGCTTTGGCGCGTTCACCGCCGTCGAGTCGATCGACTTCGAGGTGCGCGCCGGCGAGTCGTTCGGTTTCCTTGGCCCCAACGGCGCGGGCAAGACCTCGACCATGCGCATGGTCGCCTGCGTCTCGCCGCGGACCGAGGGCGAGCTGAGCGTGCTGGGCATGGACCCGGCCACAGAGGGCACGCGCATCCGCGCCCGGATCGGGGTAGTGCCCCAGGACGACACGCTCGACACCGAGCTGACAGTGGCCGAGAACCTGCTCATCTACGGCCGCTACTTCGACCTGTCGTACGCCGAGACACGGCGGCGCGCCGACGAGCTGCTCGAGTTCGTGCAGCTCAAGGAGCGCTCGCGCGACCTGGTCGAGCCGCTGTCGGGGGGCATGAAGCGGCGCCTGACCATCGCCCGCGCGCTGATCAACGAGCCCGACCTGCTGCTGCTCGACGAGCCCACCACCGGCCTCGATCCGCAGGCGCGCCACCTGGTCTGGGAGCGGCTGTACCGGCTCAAGCAGCGCGGCACCACGCTGATCCTGACCACCCACTACATGGACGAGGCCGAGCAGCTGTGCGACCGGCTGGTGGTGATGGACAAGGCCCGGATCGTGGCCGAGGGCTCGCCGCGCGAGCTGATCGACAAGTACGCCACGCGCGAAGTGCTCGAGCTGCGCTTCGCGGTCGGTGTCCAGGAGACGCTCGACAGCAAGCTCGAGGGGCTGGGCGAGCGGATCGAGCACCTGCCGGATCGCGTGCTCGTCTACGCCGCCAACGGCGAGGCGGCCGCGGTCGAGGCACACGAACGCGGCCTCAAGCCCGAGAGCGTGCTCGTCCGGCGCAGCAGCCTCGAAGACGTCTTCCTGCGCCTGACCGGCCGCACGCTGGTCGAGTAGGTCCGCAGCCGATGGCGCCCGGCGTTCGCTTCTTCGAGCACAACCTGATGGTCTACCGCCGGACGTGGCGCGGGACGGCCTTCTCGACGATCGTCTCGCCGGTGCTGTTCCTGTCAGCGATGGGTGTCGTGCTGGGCACGTTCGTGCCCAACCTCGATGAGTTCGGCGGTGCCTCGTACCTGGTCTTCCTGGCCCCCGGCCTGCTGGCGGCGACGGCGATGCAGACGGCGACGATCGAGTCGTCGTGGCCGCTGCTGGCCGGCTTCAAGTGGACCAAGACCTTCCTGGGCGCCATCGCCACGCCGCAGGGCCCGCGCGACATCGTCTTTGGCCACCTCTACTCGATGACCACGCGGCTGGCCTTCGTGACCGGCATCTTCATGCTCGTCGCCTACGTGTTCGGCGCGATCGACAGCGTGCAGGGCCTGCTGGCCTGGCCGGCGGCGATCCTGACCGGACTGGCCTTCGGCATGCCCATGGCAGCCTGGACTGCGTCGCGCCAGAACGAGAGCTCGTTCCCGATCATCTTCCGCTTCGTGGTCACGCCGATGTTCCTGTTCAGCGGCACGTTCTTCCCCATCGAGCGCCTGCCCGACATGCTCCAGGCCGTGGCCTGGCTGACGCCGCTCTTCCATGGTGTCTCGCTGGCCCGCGCCTTCGCCATCGGCCACGAGGTCGACCTGCTCCTGCTCGCCGTCCACGCGCTCATCCTCGTCGGCATGACCGTGGCCGGCCTGCTGGTCGCGCTGCACACGTTCCGCAAACGGTTGATCGTCTGATGTCCGCCCTGAGCAGCGGTCGGATGCTGCCGTTCGGCAGCCGCCACGCGGTGCACATCCTCGAGCGCAACCGGCTCATCTTCCGGCGCCAGTGGATGCTCATCGTGTCGGGCTTCTTCGAGCCGCTCTTCTACCTGGTTGGTATCGGGCTGGGGCTGGGCTCGATCATCGGCGCCGTCGAGGGCCCGGGCGGCACGCTCATTCCGTACGCCGTCTTCGTTGCCCCGGCGCTGCTGGCGACAAGCGCCATGAACGGTGCCGTGTACGACAGCACCAACATGTTCTTCCGGCTGCGCTACCAGAAGTCGTACGACGGCATGCTGGCCACGCCGGTCAACATCGGCGACATCGCCCTGGGCGAGATCATCTGGGCGCTGATGCGCGGCACGCTCTACGCCGTCGGCTTCCTGGTAGTCATGTTCGCGCTCGGCCTGATGCCCTCGCCGTGGGGCCTGCTGGCCCTGCCGGCGGCGATGCTGATCGGCTTCACGACCGCCGCCGTCGGGCTGACCGCGGTCAGCTTCATGCGCTCGTGGCAGGACCTGGACCTGTTCTTCGTTGCCACGCTGCCGCTGTTCCTGTTCTCGGCCACGTTCTTCCCGATCACCGCCTACCCTGAGGCCATCCGCTGGATCGTCGAGCTGACTCCGCTCTACCGCGGCGTCGACCTGGTCCGCGGCCTGACCACCGGCCACGTCGGCATGTCGCAGCTGATCGACGTGATCTACCTCGCGCTGATGGGCGTCTTCTTCCTCTGGGTGGCGTCGCGACGCCTCGGGCGGATGCTCCTCAAGTAGGGCCGCCCCCTACATCAGCGCGATCGCCCGCTCGACGGCGAGGTCACTGCGGAACTGCCGGTCGACCAGCGCGCGCAGCCGGTAGGACACCGCCAGCCCGTGCGCCTTCTGGGTCGGTGGCGCATCTGAAGGCACGGTCAGGGTCACGGTCAGGCCGCCACGCAGCTGGGCTGGGTCGACCGGCACCGACGCCAGCACGATGCCCTTCAGGCCGTTCGGTGCCTCGACGTCAGCCTGCAGCTCGATCCGCCCGCCGCGCCCGCCGCCGGCTGACGGCCAGCTGACCGTGACCTCGATCTCGGATCCGGCCACGGCCGGTGGCAGGGGCTTGACGGCGATGGTCGCGTCGCCGCTGCCGTAGGCGTCGAACAGCGCGCCGGGCCCGAGGTTGACCGCGCCCGAGCGGAGGTAGTCGATGTTCTGGGCCACGTCCACGAGCGCCGCGACTCGCTGGTCGCCGCCCATCGCCACGTCCCAGCGCGCCTCGACGGCCCAGGCGATCAGTGCGCTGCCCATGTGGCCCGACGCCGGGCCGAGGCGCGGCGCGGGAATCGTGAACTCGGCCTCGACCGACTGGCCGGCGGCCAGCGAAGCGGGCAGCGGCGGCGAGCTGAAGGGCAGCTCTTCGAAGGCCTTGCCGTGGACCTCGATCCAGCTCTCAGTGCTCGTCGTCCGGCCCTCGCTGTCGCGCTTCTGCTCTGAGCGCTGCTCCTCCGCCAGGCGGACGCCGACCAGGCGCAGCATCGCGCCGCGCGCCTTGACCTCGCGCCGGGCGGTGAGCCGCAGCACGCCCTTGATGCCCTCGCCGATGCGCACCGGCTCCAGGATCTCGATGCTGCCGTCGAGGGCGTCAGTCGAGCGGTTGAGCAGCTCCTGCGCCGTCAGGGCCGCCAGCGGGTGGCTGCCTGACGGTCCCGCCAGGCGCGTGCCCTCGACGGCGTCGAACGGCGCCGGTGCGCTGCCCTGCCGGCCGCCCCAGCCGAAGAGCCCACCGACCTGGTGGGGCATGCTGCCCATGGCCAGGACTGCCTCACGAAAGCTCATCTGTGCCAGATCCTCCTCGACGCTACGGCTGACTCGCCTGCCACTCGACGTGCTCTGCGCCGACGAAAGCAGAGTACGCGCTCAGCGCCTGGTCGAAGGCGTCGACGAAGCCGTCCTCGGCCCGCGGCGAGAATCCCTCCTGCCAGGACAGGCCGATGATGCGCAACGCCTTCTGGCGGCGATCAATGCGTGGCTCGATCCGACCGACGAGCCGATCGCCGAACAGGACCGGCAGCACGTAGTAGCCCCAACGGCGCTTGGCCTGCGGGACGTATACCTCCCACAGGTAGTCGAAGTGCCACAGATCGCGCAGCAGGCGCCGATCCCAGGCAAGCGGGTCGAGCGGGGCGATGAAGGCGACAGTCGGCTGTGCGATCCGGTCGGGCAGCTCGAGCATCGGCAGCTCCTCGGCCAGCACGTAATAAGGCCCGCGCACGCCGTCGAGTGCGACCTCGGCCAGCACGCCCTGCTCGACAAGCTTTGCCGTCATCGTGCGCCGCTCGGCGGCTGATCCCGCGCTGTACATCACCTCGGCCTGAGCGGTCGGCGTCGTCAGCCCGGTTGCCCGGTAGCGGCTCAGCAGGCGGTGGCGCATCTGCTCCTCGACCGGCCGGCGCGCGGCCAGCACCTCGTCCGGCACGAGCCGCTCGATGAGGTCGTAGTGACGCCGGTTGCCTTCGCGGCGAGCGATGCCCAGCCGGCCGCTGACGAAGAGCGCCTCCATCACCGCCCGCGCGGCGCGCGTCGGTGCCCACCACCAGTCGATCGCGTGGCCGTGCTCGGCGAACGAGGCGGTCGAGTGCGCTCCCTCGGACTCGATGCGCGCCAGGATCGCCTCAGCGACGGCCGCCTGCTCATTCAGGATGCCTTCCTCGTACTGCGGCCGGTTACGGTCCCAGGTCAGGCGATACCACGGCAGCTCGGCCAGCGGCACGAGGTTCAGGCTCTTGTTGTAGAGCTCGATCAGCCGGCGCTCAGCGCCGTAGAGCCACTGGTCGGTCCACTCACGCCTGTAGCCGCCGACTCGGGCGTGCAGCACCAAGTCGTGGTTGCGTGCGCCGGGAACCTCGAGGGGATCGAATTGGAGCAGGCCGAGGCGCTCGACCACCGTCAGCACGCTCTGTGGGTCGGCGGCCAGTGAGCGCGCCGGCGCGAGCAGGTGGCGGCGCACCAGGAAACGCCGAGCCTCGTCCTGGGCCAGGCGCAGCGGAGAGGCGCTCAGCTGACGCGCGCGCTGTAGGCCGAGAGCACCGGCGCGCCGCCAAGGTGGGCGTAGAGCACGTTCGAATCCGAGCTGATCTCACCACGCTGGACGATGTCGATGAGGCCGGCCATCGACTTGCCCTCGTAGACCGGATCGGTGAGCATGCCCTCGAGCCTGCCGGCAAGCCGGATTGCCTCGATCGTCGCCTGGTCGGGAATGCCGTAGATGCCGCCGTGGTAGCGTTCGTCGAGGAGCACGTCCTGGGGCTCGATCTCGCGGCCGAGCTCCAGCAGGCTGGCCGTGTTGCGCGCGATGCGCAGGATCTGCGCGTGGGTTTCAGCCGGCTTGGCCGAGGCGTCGATACCGATCACCCGCCGCGGTCGCTGCTGCGCGGCGAAGCCAACCACCATTCCCGCCTGCGTGCTGCCCGTGACCGAGCAGACGATGATCGTGTCGAAGAAGACGCCAAGGTCGCGCTCCTGGCGCTCGACCTCCATCGCCCATGACGCGAAGCCCAGCCCGCCCAGCGGATGGTCGGACGCGCCGGCGGGGATGGCATAGGGCTTGCCGCGGCGCTCGCGCACGTCGGCCAGGGCCTGCTCCCAGCTCTGCTTGAACTCGATGCCGAAGCCGGCGTCGACGAGACGCACATCCGCGCCCATGATCCGGCTCAGCTGGATGTTGCCGACGCGGTCGTAGAGCGGATCCGGCCAGTCGACCCACGACTCCTGGACGAGCACCGCCTTCAGGCCCAGATGGGCGGCAGTGGCCGCCACCTGGCGAGTGTGGTTCGACTGCACGCCGCCGATCGAGACGAGCGTGTCGCAGCCCTGGGCCAGCGCATCGGCGGCGAGGTACTCGAGCTTGCGCAGCTTGTTGCCGCCGAAGGCGAGGCCGCTGTTGCAGTCCTCGCGCTTGGCCCAGATGCGCGGGCCGCCGAGGTGTGCCGTCAGCCGCTCGAGCGGCTGGATGGGCGAAGGGCCGAAGAGCAGCGGGTGGCGGGCGAACCGGTCGAGCTTCATCGGCCGATTATCCGTCCGGCGGAGCGCCGCGGCAGCCGACCTATACTCGACGCTCGCATGGCCACCACCCGCGATCTCTACGAGGTGCTCGGCGTGCCGCGTGGCGCGTCGGAAGACGAGATCAAGCGTGCCTTCCGCCGGCTGGCGCAGCAGTGGCACCCCGACGTCAGCACTGAGGCAGGTGCGGACGAGCGCTTCAAGGAGATCGCCGAGGCGTACCGCGTCCTGTCCGACCCGCAGCAGCGCCAGGCGTACGACATGTTCGGCCGGGCCGGGCTGGGTGACACGGCCGGCGCCGACCCGTTCGCCGGCTTCGGCGGCTTCGGCGACATCTTCGATGCCTTTTTCGGCGGCGCCGCCGCCGGCGGGCGGCGGTCGCGAACCCCGACCGGCGCGGACCTGCGCTACGACCTGGAGCTGACCTTCGCCGAATCGATCACCGGCGCCGAGAAGCAGGTCGAGTTCACGTCGCTCGCGCGCTGCGAGCGCTGCAGCGGCAACGGCGCCGAGCCCGGCACCTCGCTCTCGACCTGCACGGTGTGCAATGGCTCGGGCGAGCTGCGCCACGTCCGCCAGACGATGCTCGGCCAGATGATCAACGTCTCGCCGTGTGACCGCTGCCGGGCCACCGGCCGGGTGGTCGAGACGCCGTGCAGCCAGTGCCGCGGGGAGGGCCGGGTCGAGAGCAGGCGCAGCCTGCGCGTGGCCGTCCCGGCGGGCATCGACGAGGGCCATCAGATCCGCCTCTCCGGCGAGGGCGAGGCGGCGCCGCGGGGCGGCCACCCGGGCAACCTATACGTCGTCGTTCACGTCGAGGCGCATCCGCAGCTGACCCGCCGCGAGACGGAGCTGTACTACGAGCTGCCGCTGTCGATCAGCCAGGCTGCGCTCGGCGCGCGGGTGACCGTCCCGACCGCCGACGGCGAGGAGGAGATCGAGGTCAAGGCTGGCACCCAGCCCGGCGCCGAGATCCGGCTGCGCGGCCGCGGCGTGCCGCACCTGCGCCGATCGGGCGCGCGCGGGGACCTACACGTGCTGGTCGACGTCCGCGTCCCGACCCGGCTCTCCGCGCGACAGCGTGAGCTGCTGGAGCAGCTGGCCGTCGAGATGGGCGAGGCCGAGGCTGATGCCGAGCCGGCGGCGGACGGTGCTCCCGCCAAGCGGCGCCGCGCTCGTCGCGGTGGCCTGCGCGATCGGCTCAAGGACGCGATCAGCTGAGCGACGCAGCGGGTTCGGCGGAGGAGGGCCTCTCGGCCGGAGGGACGTGGGTGGAGCTCTCCGTCGCCGCTGATCACGAGGCGGTCGAGGCGGTGTCGGAGATCCTGGCCCGGGCGTGCGCCGGCGCGGTCGCCGTCGAGCCGGCTTTCGAGCTGGTCGACGAAGGCTTGGGCGCGCGGGTCGACACCAGCCGGCCGCAGGTCGTGCACGGCTACCTGCCGGCGCTGGACGCGCGTCGCGTCGAGGAGGCGATCGAGCGCGCGCGGCGCGAGCTGGGCCACCTCCAGGCCTTCGGGCTGCGGCCAATCGGCGAGCTCGAAACGCGGCTGCTGCACGAGGAGGACTGGGCGGACGCCTGGAAGCGGCATTTCCCGGTGATGCGCGTCGGCCGGCGACTGGTCATCCGGCCGAGCTGGCGCGAGCATTCCCCTGCAGTTGGCGACGTGGTCATCGCGCTCGATCCGGGGATGGCCTTCGGCACCGGCCTGCACCCGACGACGCGGCTTTGCCTCGCCGGCATCGAGGCCTGGGCGGACGAGGGGCTGCTCGACGGGGCCCGGCTGCTCGACGTTGGCTGCGGCTCGGGCATCCTGGCCGTGGCGGGAAGCCTGCTGGGCGCCGCAGAGGTGGTTGGACTGGACACGGATCCGCTGGCTGTGGAGGCGACACGGGCCAACGCGGCGCGCAACGGCCTTGGCGAGCGGCTGGCGGCGCGCCAAGGGAGCCTGCCCGTGGTTGACCCGCCGTTCGGACTGGTAGCGGCGAACCTGATCGCCTCGCTGCTCGTCGAGCTCGCGCCGCTGCTCGCCGATGCGGTTCGCCCGGGCGGCCGCTTGCTCGCGGGCGGCGTCTTCGTCGACCGCGAGGCAGAGGTGGAGTCGGCGCTCCGGGCGGTCGGGCTGGCGCTGGTCGCCCGGTCGGGCGAGGGTGACTGGGTGGCGCTCGACCTGGCGCGTCGATGAACCTCTTCCCGGTCCTGCTGCTGACCCACATCGCGCTGGCGATCGCGCTGCTGATGCCGAGCGTGCTGCTGCCCTTCGCGCTGCGCTCGCGTGGCCCGGCGCCCGGCCAGAGCCGATTCGGACGGCTGCTGCTCTGGCTCCAGAGCAACGGCACGCTCGTCATCGGGGCCGGGCTGGCCGTGACCGGCGTGGGCATGCTGCTGATCCTGGGTCCGGTGCTCCTGGGCCAGCTGTGGCTGCAGGTCGCGCTGGTGCTGTACGCAGTCAACCTCGCGCTCGCCTTCTTCGTCCAGCGGCCGGGCCTGCGCCGGCTGATCGGCTTGAACCCGAACATGTCAGAGGCTGATCGCCAGCGCTGGCGGCTGCGCGCGCGCCGGCAGCGGTATGTCTCGTACGTCATGGCCGGCGCGATCGGGCTGATCGCGTTCCTGATGTCGACTCGCCCGCAGTAGGCTGATGCGATGACCGACCACGATCGCGACTGCCTGTTCTGCAGCATCGCCGCCGGCGAGATCCCGGCCGACATCGTCCACCAGGACGAGCTCGTCGTGGCATTCCGCGACGTCAGCCCGAAGGCACCGACGCACGTGCTGCTGGTCCCGCGCCGGCACGTTGCGTCCGCGGCGGAGCTCAGCGGCACCGATTCGGAGATGCTCGGCCGGCTGTTCAGCGTGGCCGCCCAGGTGGCCCGCGATGCCGGAGTCGCCGAGAAGGGCTACCGGCTGGTGACGAACGTCGGCTCGGGCGCCGGCCAGAGCGTCTTCCACCTGCACTTCCACCTGCTTGGCGGCCGAACGCTCAGCTGGCCGCCGGGCTAGTCCGCGTCGCGCACCTGGAGCGGGTTGTCCGCGCCGGCCCAGTCGCGCACCGTGTCGCGCTTGATCTTGAGCGTGTGGGTGCGCGGGAAATCGGACTCGGGCCACATCCGCCAGCCGTCGAGGCGCTGGTGCTGGCCGAGCCGGGCGTTGGCCTGCTTGACCAGTCGATCGATTCGCTCGTGCAGCGCGCGCTCCTCCTCCGGCGACGACGGCGGGTCTGGGGCCGGGTTGTTCGGCGTGATGACCGGCGGCGCGTCAGGCGATAGCACGACCACCTCGATCCGGCCGGGGCGTGTCTCGAGCACGACCGCCTGCGCCAGGCCGACCTCCTCGAGGACGTTCTCGATGTCCTCGGGATAGACGTTCAGGCCATTGGGCAGCACGATGATGTTCCTGGTGCGGCCCATCAGGACCAGGTTGCCGCGTGCGTCCCAACGGCCGATGTCGCCGGTGTGGTACCAGCCGTCGCGCAGCACGCTGGCCGTCGCATCGGCGTCCTGCCAGTAGCCCGAGAAGATGGTCGGCCCGCCGACCAGGATCTCGCCCGTCTGCTCATCCAGCCGCACCTCTACCGGCGGTGTCGGCTTGCCGACCGTGCCCGTCGGGTGATCGTGCTCGCGCGTCGCCGCCACGGGTCCGCACTCTGTCGCCCCATAGCCCTGCAGCACGACGATGCCGATGCGCTCCCAACGCTCCTGCAGCGCGGGCGGCAAAAAGGCCGCCGCTGACACGAACAGCCTCAGGTGCCCGCCAAGGCGCGCGTGGATCCGACGGAACAGCAGCCTACGAGCCCAGTAGGGCAGGAAGCGTGCGAACGACAGGGCACGGCCGAAGCGCTTCTCCTGGCCCTGCCGCTTGACCTCGCGCTCGATGCCGTTCCAGAACAGCTGGAGCAGCTGCGGCACGACGACCATCGTCGTCACCCGGTGCTCAGCCAGGGCATCGAAGATCACCTTTGGCGTGCGCGAGCGCAGGTACAGGATGTCGGCGCCAATCATCGTGCCGAAGAACAGCACCGGCGCCTGGTCGAAGAGGTGCGAGGCGGGCAACAGCGAGACGGTCCGGTGGTGGCGGTGCGGCAGGATCTGGCTGATCGCCTCAAGGGTGGAGAGGATCGTGCCCTGGCGGAGCATCACGCCCTTGGGCATGCCCGTCGTGCCGGAGGTATAGATGACCTCGAACAGGCTGTCCCTCGCCGGGCGCTCCCACGAGTCGAGCTGGGCCTCCCAGTCGGGCGGGAACGCCTCATCGACGCCGCCCTCGTCGCTCGCGTCGGCACGCTCGTGCGGCGGATCGGCGGAGAACGACTCGATGGTTCGCGCCTCGAGGTGGGCCAGGCCACCTTCCCGAGCATCGGGCGCGTCGAACCCCGTGCCGATGGCCAGCCAGCGCGCGCCCGACGAATCGGCGATCCGGCGCAGAACCTCGGGCGCCATGCGCAGGTCGAGCGGCACGATGACGACGCCGGCGTACATCGCGCCGAAGTAGACCGCCGGCAGGGCAGGGGTGGATGGGCTCCAGGTCAGCAGCCGATCGCCCGGGTTGAGCCCCAGCGCGCGCATCCGCCACGCCGCCAGGCGCGCACGCTGCCGGAGCTCGCTCGCCGTCCACGGCAGCTGGAGCCCCTCGTCCGTCCGCAGGGCCAGCTGGCGGCGGCCCTCGTAGCGCTGCGCCGCGTCGTCGAGCAGGTCGAGCAGCGATTCGAAGGTGCGCGGATCAGGCAGCTCCATCTACGGAGTCTACCCACCGTTTGACCCTCGGACGCCTGCCCAGCTACACTGCGCGCGCCTCTGCGCGGCCGGGCTACGCCCTGAAACCGTGCGCTCCTGCTCCGGTGTCCGGCCCCGGGACGGGGTTTGGCACATTCCTGCCGGCGGGAGGTGATTCCGGATTGGCTGAAGTCCGCGTAGGCGAAAACGAGACCTTCGAGAGCGCGCTGCGGCGCTTCAACAAGAAGATCCAGCAGAGCGGCATCCTCGCGGAGGCTCGCCGACGCGAGCACTACGAGAAGCCCAGCGTCAAGCGCAAGCGCAAGGAAGCGAAGCGCAAGAAGGCTGCCCGTTCCGAGTAGCAGCTCGGCGGTCGCATGACCGCTGCTGCGCCCGGGCGGCGGTCGCCCGAGGAACGCGATACCGGTGACCCTCGCTCAAAGGCTCCAGGACGATCTGACTCGCGCCATTCGCGAGCGTGACGACCTGCGCCGCGACAGCCTGCGCATGGCCATCGCGGCGGTCTACAACGCTCAGAAGGGCGCGCGACGGGACCTCTCGGACGACGAGGTCGTGAGCGTGCTGATGGGCGAGATCAAGGCCCGGCGCGAGACGATCGAGGCGCTCGAGGGAGCCGGCCGGGCCGAGGCCACGACCGAGGAGCAGGGCAAGCTGGACGTGATCAGCGGCTACCTGCCCGAGCAGCTCTCGAGCGACGAGCTGGACACGCTCGTCCGGACCGCCATCGACGAGACCGGCGCGGCATCACCGCGCGACATGGGCAAGGTGATGGCGGCGCTGATGCCCAGGGTCAAAGGCCGCGCCGAGGGCAAGCAGGTCAGCGGGGCAGTGGCCCGCGAGCTGGCTCGGCGCGACCTGTCAGGGCACGGCCACTAGATGCTCGCCAGATCCGGCCGGCTGCGCGCCGCCTTCACGCAGCGCGACGCCCTGCGGCTGGTGGCGGTGACGCTGCTGCTCGTCGTCTCGCTCGGCGCGGTGCTGGCGACCGATGCGCTGCTGCCCGGTCCGCTGCTCGGCAGCGGCGTGATCGTCGACGATATCGCGCGGGTACACATCAGGGCACCGCACTCGGCAACCTACGTCAGCCAGGTCGAGACCGAGCGCCGCCGCGACGCGGCGCGGGCTGCGGTCGAGCCGCAGTACAACTACACGCCTGACCGCGGTCGGCTGGCCGCCGAGGCCCAGCTGGCGGCGCTGCGGGAGACGATCGCGCCGGTCAATGCCGCCTTTGGCGCGGTCCTCACTCCAGAGGCACGAGCCGCAGCGCTGCGCAACGCCATCCCGCGATTGTCGGCGTCCTCGCGGGCGACGCTGGCCAGCGTTTCACCGGCCGAATGGACCGGCCTGCGCGCTGAGATGGAGCGGCTGCTCGACACTGCCCAGCGCGCCGAGATTCGGGACACGCTGCTGGCCGATGCGCGCGCGGCTATCGGCGGCCGCATCGACGCCGACCTGCCGAGCGGTCAGCGCGCCCTGGTCGCCGAGATCGTCGCGCCGCTGCTCGTCGCCAACTCGACCTACGACCCGGCCGCCACCGAGGCTGCGCGAGCCAATGCGGCGGCCGAGGTCGAGCCGGTCAGCTTCAACATCCGGACCGGCGAGATCCTGGTCTCACCCGGCCAGCGCGTGGATGAGCTGACCCGTGAGCGGCTCGACCTGTACGGCCTGCTCGACCCGCGGCCAGATCCCGCACGTGCCGCTGGCTGGCTGCTGCTGGCGCTGTTGATTGCCGGGCTGCTGCTGCTCTGGATCTGGCGCTACCGGCCTGCGATCTGGCACCGCGACAGTGCGCTGCTGCTGATCGGGCTGGCGCTGCTGGTCGCGGCCCTGGCGCTCAAGGCGACCGGTGACCGGTCCGTGCTGCCCTACTTCATCCCGACCGCGGCCGTGGTCATGCTGCTGGCCGTGCTGCTCGACAGCGGCGCGGCGCTGATAGTGCTGGCCGTGCTGTCGCTACTCGCCGGCGCGATCGTTGGCACGGTCGAGTTCGCGGCGTACACCTTCCTCGGTGGCCTGGCCGCGATGATCGTCGTCCGCCGCGGCGAGCGGCTGTCCAACTTCCTGCAGGCGGCACTCGCGGCCGCGGCGGTGAACGTGATCGTGGTCACGCTATTCACGCTGCTCGGGGAGCGTGACCTGACCGGCCTGCTGCAGCTGCTGCTGGCGGGCTCGGTCGCGGCGCTCGCCTCGGCCGTGCTGGCTGTCGGCTCGTTCGCTGTTCTTGGCAACCTGTTCGGTATCACCACTTCGTTCCAGCTGCTCGAGCTGGCCAATCCGTCGCAGCCGCTCCTGCGCCGGCTGCTGCTCGAGACGCCCGGCACCTACCATCACTCGCTGATGGTCGGCAACCTGGCCGAGCGGGCGGCCGAGGCGGTCGGCGCCGACCCGCTGCTCGCGCGAGTGGCGGCCTACTATCACGACATCGGCAAGCTTGCCAACCCGCTGGCCTTCATCGAGAACCAGTCCGGCGGCGACAACGTGCACGATTCGCTGACCCCCGAGCAGTCCGCTGCGCTGCTCAAGTCGCACGTCGGCGACGGCATCGACCTGGCCTACCGCTTCCGCCTGCCGAAGGCGGTCATCGCCTTCATCCCGCAGCACCACGGCACGGCGCTGATGAGCTACTTCTACGCCCGTGCCCGCGACCGGGCGA
>Ga0247719_1000171_pt1 | contig 45745 bp, 44 predicted proteins | sample 41E_DmetaG_FD_189046 | JGI IMG/M metagenome (GOLD analysis project Ga0247719, IMG submission 189046) | Soil microbial communities from hillslope of Landscape Evolution Observatory, University of Arizona, Oracle, AZ, United States - 4-1-E_D | ecosystem: Engineered > Artificial ecosystem >...
GGCCGGGTGCGCGAGGCCCGTGAGGACGGCGGGGCAGGCGGGGTCGTCGGGGGCGGCGAGGCATGTGCGCTGGCCGCGCGCCGCGTGGGCGTTCGCGCCCGGCTCCTCGATCTCGAGGCGGGCGTCGAACGTGGTGGACTCGGCGGCAACGGGCGCAAGAAGCAGGAGCGCGAGGACGAAGACGGCGCGCATGGTTGGGGCGGAGGGTGTCCGATGGGCCAAATAGCTATCCGGGAATCGTCGACACGGCGAGATTCCCCACGAGGTCGCAATCCCGCAACACGGCCTCCGAGGGGCCCGTCGCGGGATCCTCGTAACGGAGCCCGAGCGTCTCGGTGCAGGCCGTGAAGGCGACGTTCATCGTTCCCCTCGGCATGAAGATGGAATCGGACCGGTACACGCCGGGATTCCGATCGACGCCGCGCGCAAGCAGCGTGATGGTTTCGGACCCGCCGATGCGGACCCCGTTCGCGATCACGGCATCCCATGGCCCGTCGGGCGTGAGCGTGATGGCGAAGACCGGCTGCGATCTCGGCGGGTGGGACGTCACGAAGAGCGGGAAGAACTCGCCCCGGGTCTCCACGTAATCGTCCGGGTTAGGCCGCAGGCCGCCCTCGTAGGGATCGGCGGAGGCCGTGCCGATCCAACCGTCCGCGTCGAGGTCTCGCCAGAGGCCCGTGCGAACCTCGAACGAGACGAAACCCGGCGGCGCCGCGAGCCGACCGTCGGCGTCGCGCCCGGGCATCTCGCCGGGGAACACATGCGTGTTGGCGGCAGCGCCCGTGGACGCGTAACCGTAGCGCGGCAAGAGGTCGATCCAGCCGCGGTAGCCGGCGACGAAGTCCGCGTGCCGCCCGCTTGCGGTCGAACCCGCGTCGGAATCCGTTTCGTGCTCGTATCGACCGTACGCGGCCCCGGCGGCAAATGCGAGCGGACCGTCGAGCGCGGTGCCCGTTGCGTCGGGCGGGTTCGTAACGCGACCGCCGTTCGCCACGAGGCTTCCCGAGGAAGGGCTTCCCATGGCGTCCACGTCGGGGCCCACCGTCCCTCGGTAGAGCGCATCCAGGGGCCCGGGGAGGACGGCCACGTAGCGGTCGAGGTCGACGCGCGATTCGGGCCCCGGCGTGTAGGGGCCGAACTCGCTCGGCGCGAGCGTCGCGTCGTTCACCGTGAGGACCGTGAGCGCGCCGAGGAGGGATCCGCCGAGGAAGATGTGCTGGCCGTTGCCGACCGAGTTGTACGTGATGCCGCTCACGCTGTAGTAGAAGTCCGGGCTCGCGCTTCCGGGGCGGTCGTGGGCGGCGTAGCCGGGGTGCGCGCCGGGCTCGACCCAGGCGAGGATCGTCGCGCCTTTCTTGATCGACCATTCGTTGTCGGGGCGCGCGACCACGGCTTGGCCCTGCCGCTCGTCGCGATACTCGAGGAGGCCGTCACCGTCGAGATCGTTCCACCATCCGTACCAGGCTTCGAACTTGCCGAGGCCGGGAAGGATGAGATCGGGCAGATCGCCGCCCGAGTCCCGTCGCGTGTTCGTGTCGCCGCCGACGGCGAGGCCCGTCGGCACCCGCACCTCGATCGGGAGCGGGTCCGCCCTCACCGAGGTGGTGCCTTCGTCCTGTTGCTCCCGCAGACGTCCCTCGGGATCCGAGATTGTCTCCCGCTGGTTCGAGAGCCCGGCACTCGATCGGTAAACGCTGTCGAGGACGACGACTCCATTCGCCGGCGCCGTCCCGCCCGTCGGGACGAGGGGGCAACGCGCATCGTTGAGCGCGAGGGAGCTCGCCGCCGCGAGGCATGTATGTTGACCCCTCCCTTCGTGGACGAGGGCGTCGGGTTCCCCGATTTCGTACGCGACGTCGAGGACGCGGTCGAGCGCGGTCGCGGGGACGCTCGCGAGGATCAGGACCACGAGGACGATGGTCGCGATGGCGCGCAACGGCAGGCCTCCCTGCGTCGAGGGTGCGAGAGGGGGCATCAAGGTGACGGCCGGGTGTCGCGCCTCACGTCCGCGACGCGAGCGGCCCGATCCAGTCGCAGTCGCGCAGCGTCGCGGTCGTCGCCCCTTCGGGCCCCGCGTAGGCGAGCGTCAGCGCCTCCGTGCAGGCCGTGAAGCCGAAGCCGTCGGTTCCGAACGGGAAGAAGAGGCTGCCCGACCGGTAGAGGCCGGGCGTCCGGTCGTCCCCCGCGCTGAAGCCGGTCACGTCCCGACGGGCCCATACGGACAAGGTCTCGCGCCCCACGAAGTATCCGCTCGAGGTCGGCTCGTTGACGCAGAGCTTCCCCGCGTCGCGATCGACGCACGCGACCGCCGTCTCCGGATCGGTCCCCGTGACCGCGACACGCTCGTGGGCGAGGACGCCCGGGCTCCACGCGGTGTCGGGAGTGAGGACGATCCTGAAGACCTCGCTTTCGACCCCGTCGAGCGCGTCCGCGAAGAGGCCGAAGTATTCTCCGCGCGGATCGACGTAATCGTCCGGCAGCGGACGCGTTCCGCCGTAGTACGGGTCCGCCCCGCCCGAGCCCACGAAGCCGTCGCCGTCAAGGTCCTTCCACAGGCCCGTGCGCACCTCGAAGGAGAGGAAGCCGGGGAGCATGGCCTGGCGCCCTTCGTCGGTCTTGCCGGGCAGGGGACCGCCGCGCAGGAAGTAGAACGGATCGAGGAAGTTCGTCGAGCGGTAGCCCCACGTGGGAATGAGGTCGATCCACGGCGCGTAGCGTTCGACGTGTTCGGCGTGGCGTCCCGAGGACGAGGAGCCTTCGCCATCGGCCCACTCGCGCGGATAGCGCGCGTAGACCTCGCTTGCGAGCCCCGCGACGAAGGGCTCGCTCGCTTCGAGGCCGATCTCGCGGGGCGAGAAAACGCCCGGCCGGCACCCGTTCGGGCACGTGCCGAGGCTCGGGCTCCCGAGCGTGTTCACGAAGGTCGCTGCGGTCGAGCCGTAGAGCGTTTCGACGGGCCCGGGGGCCGCGGCCGCGTAGACGTCGATGTCGACGAGGCTGCGCGCGGTGGTCGTGTAGGGCGCGGTCCCGTCGGCGCTCGGCGCGAGGATCGGGTCCGTCACGCTCCGCACGGTCATGCGCTGGACGAGCGATCCGTCGGTGAAGACCACGAAGCTCGTGGCCTGGAGACCCGACTGGTAGTACGTGTAACCCGAGAGGACGTAGCGCGAAAACCAGAAGTCCGGGCTCGAATCGCCCGGCCGTTCGAGGCTGCGCCAGTCCGGATGCGACCCGGGGCTCACGTACGCCGCGATCCGCGCGGAGCCGCCGGAATGCCATTCGTCGTTGACGCGCGCGTGGGCGCCGCTTTCCCCCCACGACGCGATGACGCCGTCCTCGTCCTTGTCGTCCCACCACCCGTGCCACGCGCGAATCTGCCCCGGCCCGGGCAGGATGACGTCCGGCGCGGTTCCGCCCGAATCGCGGTGCGCGTTGTTGCCGTGGATCGGGATCCAGTTGACCGCCGGGCGCTCCGTCGGCGCGGCCTGGACGTCCGACGCGAGGGTTTCGAGATTCCTCGCCGCGTCGGCCGGAGGGGGCAGGCCAACGTGCGTCGTGTAGAAGCTGTCGAGCACGAGCGTGCCCATCACGGGCTCGCCGGGGGTTTCCCATTCGTCGTAGGGGACGACTTCGCGCGGGCATCCGGGCGCGTCCATCCCAACCATGGCTTCTCGGATGCAGGTCTTCTGCCCGAGGGCGTCGAGCGCGGGACCGTTGACCTCGTCGGCTTCGAGCCTCGCGTCGGAGAAGTATCCGCCCGCGAAGGCGGGTCCGGCCAGAGCGAGGACGACCAGGAGGGCGAGGACGGTCGGACGCATGGGTGGGCCTCTTCCCGCCGGCTTGCACCGGACAGGTCAAGAAACCGCCGGCGCGCTGTCGCCCGACGCCCCCCGCTCGGACGGTCTGCGCCCGGGCCGGGCGCGCCTCACGTCCGCGACGCGAGCGGCCCGATCCAGTCGCAGTCGCGCAGCGTCTCCTCGACCGGGCCGTCGTTCTCGACGTACTTGAGGGTCAGGAGCTCCGTGCACGCGGTGAACGCGAAACCCTCGGAGCCTTGCGGGAAGAACGCCGCGTTCGAGCGGTAGAGGCCGGGCACGGAATCGCTCCCGACGCCGGCTTCGGTCACGTCGCGGCGCGCGTTCAGCACGATCGGCTGCGTTCCCGTGTACGCGCCGTATCGCGTCGGATCCTTCACGCAGTTCGGGACCGTCGCGCTGCGGCCGGTGCAGACCACGTCGTTGCCGCCCGGGGATCCCGTGAAGTCGTCGACGACGATGACGCCGGGGCCCCACGTCGTGTCGGGAACGAGGACGATGCGGAAGGAGACGTGGCTCGCGTACGAGCCCTTGTCGGCGAAGATGCCGAAGAATTCTCCGCGGGGGTCCGTGTAGTTGTCCGGAAGAGGCCGGAATCCGCTGTGGTAGGGGTCGGGCCCGGCCGTCCCGATGTAGCCGTCGCCGTCGAGATCCTTCCAGATGCCGGTGCGGACCTCGAACGAGAGGAAGCCGGGCATCATCGCCTGGCGACCGTCGGCGGTCTTGCCGGGGAGGGGACCGCCGCGGGCGTAGTAGGAGGCCTCCTGGTGGCTGACGTTGCGGTAGCCCCACGTGGGGATGAGGTCGATCCAGCCGCGGTACGCGGCGAGGTGGTCCGCGTGGCGGCCCGCGCTCGTGGAGCCCTCGCCGGGCGCGTGTTCGCGGGGGTAGGGGGCGTAGAGATTACGGACGTGCGGCGCAAGGAGGGGCTCGAGCCCCTGGATCGGCGTCCCGCGCAGGGAGAACGGCCCCGGTCGGCATCCGTTGGGGCACGTCCCGAGCGACGGGCTTCCGAGGGGCCACACGAGGTTGCCGACCGTCGCGGCATAGGCCGAGGCGACGGGGGTCGGAGCGAGCGCCGGATACTCGTCGATGTCCACGAGGCTCGTGGGGGACGTCGTGTACGGGGCCGACCCGTCGGCGTTCGGGGACAGGATGGGCTCCGTGACGCTGCGGACGGTGAGCGTTCGCATGAGGCTCCCGTCGACGAACAGGATGTAGTTGTCGTTGTTGAGGCCGGTCTGGTACCATTCGTAGTTGCTGCCCGCGTACGGGACGTACCAGAAATCGGGGCTCGAGTCGCCGGGCCGGTCGAGGTTCCGCACGTGCGGGTGGCTTCCGGGGTCGACGTAGGCCGCGAGCTTCCCGAGCGTCTTCGAGAACCATTCGTCGTTCGACTGCGCCGCCGCGCCGGTCCCGCGCCACGCCTCGATGACGCCGTTCCCGTTGAGGTCGTTCCAGTGGCCATACCACGCGCGAAGCTGGCCCTGTCCGGGGAGGATGACGTCGGGCAGGAGACCGCCCGAGTCGCGGCGCAAATTGTTGCCGCCCTGGCTCGTGCCGGGCTGCGTCGGGCCGCGGCCCGCGGCGACCGCGTCGTCCACGTCGTCGACGGTCTCCCCGAGGTTTCCGACGAGAAGGCCGGGCGTCGGGAGCCCGCTCTGGGTCGTGTAGTGGCTGTCGAGGACGCGGATGCCGGACGTGGGGTTCGGCTTGAAGCCGGTCACGATGGGCTGGACCGGGCAATCGGGTCCGCCGCGCGCGTTGACGGCCTCCGCGATGCAGTTGCGCTGGCCCATGGCGGCGAGCCGCGTCGACCGACCGGGCTCGTCGATCTCGTAGGACGTGTCGACGAAATATCCCGCGCCGGACGCCGCGCCGGCGGCGAGAAGGAGGACCGTGATCAAGGACACGCTGACACGCATGGAACCCTCTCCGTGGGGTGAGTGCGGGGGTGTCGTCTTCTATCCATCGCAGTCCCGTCGGGTCAACCGGGGGGCGCGAGGGGTCCGATCCAGTCGCAGTCCTTGAGCGTCGCCGTGGCCTCGCCTTCCGGCGTGTCGTACTTCAGCGTGAGCTCGTCCGTGCACACCGTGAAGCCGATGCCTTCGGATCCGAACGGGAGGAACATGGCGCCGGATCGATAGAGCCCCGGCGTGCGGTCGTCCCCGGCGCTGTAGCCCACGACGTCGCGCCGCGCGCTGAGCGTCAGCGTCTCGTTGCCGAGGTAGTATCCGCTCGAGGTGGGCTCGTAGACGCACGTCGTGCGGCCGCCCTGCTCGTAGCAGACGATGTTGGGTTTCGTCTTGTCCGCGCCGGTCAGCGCGACCTTTTCGTAGTCGAGCACGCCGCCCCCCCACGTGGTGTCCGGAACGAGGTGGAGACGGAACGACGAGGCGGTCTGGTACGACCCCGAATCCGCGAAGATGCCGAAGAATTCGCCGCGCGGGTCCGTGTAGTCGTCCCCGAGCGGGCGGGTTCCGCCGTGGTACGGATCCGATCCGCCGGAGCCGACGAAGCCGTCCCCGTCGAGGTCCTTCCAGATGCCGGTGCGGATCTCGAACGAAAGGAAGCCCGGCAGCATCGCCTGCCGGCCGTCGGCCGTCTTGCCGGGAAGCGGCCCGCCGCGGAAGAAGTAGTAGACGTCGAGGTTGCTCGTGGAGCGGTAGCCCCACGATGGGATGAGGTCGATCCACGGCGTGTAGGCGGCGATGTGGTCCGCGTGCCGGCCGGACGACGTGGAGCCTTCGCCCTCGGCCCATTCGCGCGGGTAGGGCGCGTAGAGGTCGCTCGCGAGCGCCGCGACGAAGGGCTCGAGCGGGTCGAGGCCGAGGCCGCGCGTCGAGAACACGCCGGGGCGGCACCCGTTGGGGCAGGATCCCACGGAGGGGCTCCCGATCTGGTTCACGGGGCCGCCGACGGTGCTGACGTACAGCCCTGCGATGGGTCCGGGCGCGAGGGCGTTGTACACGTCGATGTCCACGAGGCTCTTGTCCGTCGTCGTGTAGGGGACCGTGCCGTCTTCGTTGGGCGCGAGGATGGGGTCCGTGACGGAGCGGATCATCATCGACTTGAGGAGCGACCCGTCGGTGAAGAGGATGAAGTTCGTGGCCTGCAGGCCGGTCTGGTAGTACGTGTAACCGGACCCGACGAATCGGGAATACCAGAAGTCAGGGCTCGAATCGCCCGGACGGTCGAGGTTGCGGTAGTCCGGGTGCGAGCCCGGGTCGACGTAGGCCGCGATCTTGCCGAACGGCTTGGAGCTCCATTCGTTGTCGACCGCGGCGCGGCTTCCGGCGCCGCCCCAGCTCTCGATGATGCCGTTCTCGTTCTTGTCGTCCCAATGTCCGTGCCACGCGCGCACCTGCCCGATGCCGGGCAGGATGACGTCCGGAAGCTCCCCGTCGGTGTCGCGGTGCAGGTTGTTCCCGCCCGTCTGGCCCGACGTGGCGGGAGCGCGCTGGCCGTCGATCGCGGCCGGGACGTCCTCGACCGTCTCGTCGAGGCCGCGTACGTGGTCGCCGGCCGGTCGGACGCCCTGGTACGTCGTGTAGAAGCTGTCGAGGATGAGCGTGCCCTCGTAGGGCTCGCGGGGCGGGGCGTAGAAGTAATTGGGGACCGGCTCGCGCGCGCACGGCGCGTCCCGCGACGCGGCCATCGCCTCGCGGATGCAGGTCCGCTGCCCTTGGGCGTCGAGCGCGAGACCGTTGATCTCGTCGCGCTCGAGCTTCGCGTTCGAGAAGTATCCGCCGGCGGCCGCCGATCCGGCGGCGCCGACCATGAGGACGATGATGAAAGACACGCTGACACGCAAGGCTGGGCCTCTCCTCGACCGTACGGATGCGAGAGGCGCCTTGTATTCTTCCCTGCTATGTCGGGTCCTGCGTGGTTGAGGGATCACGCGAGCCGCTCGATGGCGTCGCAGTCCCAGACGGGGTCGATGCGTTCGGCGCCGCCGGACGCGTGCCGGAGGTAGACGACATCGGTGCACGCCTCGAACCCGCCTGCGAGGGTCCCCGTCGGGAAGATGACGCCCCCGACGACGTACCGTCCGAGCTCCTGGCTGTCCCGGTACGCGTAGAGGGTGACCTCCTCCCGCCCCGATTTCCAGTAGTTCGTGGGCTCGCGCACGCAATTGCCGCCCGCGCACGCGAGGGTGGGCTCGTTGTAGATGGTCGTGAGCGAGGGCGGAGCGCCGACGAAGATGCCGGCCGGTCCCCACGTGTCGTGCGGACGCAGGGTGACGGCGAGCCGGTGGAGCGGCGAGGACGGCGAGGGGGTCTTCGTGACGAACTGCCCGAGGTACTCGCCCTGGCTGTTCACGTAATCGTCGGGGTCCGGGCGCGAGCCCGACTCGTAGACGTCTCCCGCGAGCGCGGATCCGACGACCCCGTCCCCGTCGGCGTCATGCCAGAGGCCCGTCCGAAGCTCGAAGGTCAGGATGCCGGGGACCATCGCCTGGCCCCCGTGTTCGCCGCGGCCCGGCAAGGGTCCGGGACGCAGGGAGGAGGCGTTCTCGTTCACGACATGGAGGGGCGACCAATAGGGCCGGAGGTCGGCCCACGGCTCGTAGGCGGCGAGATAGGCGGAACCGTACGCCGCCCCGACGCCGCGCTCGGTGTCCCGCCACTCGCGCGGGTACGGCGCGTAGAGCGCTGCGTGCGCCGGACCGAGCGGCTCCGCGACGGGCAGCGCGCCCATCGGAACGGGCCCGACGCGGCACCCGTTGGGACACCAGCCCATGCTTGGGCTGCCCAGGTCCGTGACGAGATCCCCCACCGTCACGCCGTAGAGGGCCGCGATCGGCCCCGGCGCGACCGCGGCGTAGCGGTCGATGTCCAGAAGCGACGTGGCACCGAGGGTGAACGGGAAGCGGCCGTCCGGGTCGGGCGCGAGGATCGCATTCGTGACGGTGTCCACCCGCGCTGATTTGAAGAGCGATCCGTCCACGAAAAGGATGATCCCGTCGCTCGTGGCGCCCGTGGCGTGCGCCCAGGCCCCGTAGGTCCCCACCATCGTGGACGCATAGACGATGTCCGGCTCCGTGGGCATCGGGCGGGTCCGCGCCCCGTAGCTGGGGTGGCTGCCGGGCTCGATGAAGCCGAGCATGGTTCCCCCGAGCGCCGGCATCCACTCGTTGGCCGGAGGATGCGCGCTCGGCGAGCTCGTCGCGCCCCGGTGGTACTGGATGAACGCATCGGCGTTCTGGTCGTGCCAACGCCCGAGCCATCCCTCGAACTGTCCGAAGCCCGGATAGATGATCTCGGGGAGGAGGCCATCCGTATGCCGGTGGAGACTCGTGCCCTGACCGTTGCTCGGGGTGCCCGAATTTGGCGCCGGGTCGCGCAGGGTCGCGAGGTAGCCCTCCACGCCCGGGACCACGGTGTAGACGCTGTCGAGCATGAGGATCGCGCGCTGGGGATGGTAGCGCGTGTCGACGACCTCGGGACAATCGGCCGTGCCTTCCCCGAGCGCGGCCTCCCGCACGCAGTTCTTCTGTCCGGGGGCCGGGCCGCCCTGTTCCTCCATCTCGTACTTGACGCGGACCTCGTGGATCTTCGCGAGGGCCGGGGACGCGAGGAGCGTGAAAGCGACGATGAGAAGGAGGAACCTGGCGGGGGGGCGCATGGCGAGCCTCGACACCAAGGCGTGCCGGGAGATCAAGAACCCTTTGCCGATCCGTCGACGATCCCCCGATCAGAGGGGTTCGACGGCCGCGACCCGCAGGATGACCCCGTCCACGCGCTCGATGCGCACGCGCGCCCCGACCTCGATGGGCGCATCCGCGGTCGCGCTCCACTCCTCGAGCCCGAGGCGAACCTTGCCCTTCGACGAGGTGGGCTCGATCGCGCGCGTCACGACGCACTCGCGGCCCACGAGCCGGTCGCCGCTCATCGTCGTGGGGGGCGCGGTCGCGGGCGCCATCTTGCGGTACGCGAGGATCGTGAGGACGGTCGCGGGGAGGCCGATCACGAAGGCGAGCGCGGGGGCCTGCCACGAGAAGAGGTCGAACTCGGGGACCGCGAACGCGATGAGGCCGAGCAGGACGAGCACGGTCGCGGGGACGGCGATGAAGAAGCCGGGCATCGCGGCCTCGATGAGGAGGAGCAGGATGCCGAGGATGATGAACGCCGTCGCGATGGTGGCGGGCTCGACCACGCTCCGTCACCCGCCGCGCGCGCCTTGAAGCTTTCCCGCGAAGCCCGCCCGCGCGTCCGCCGCGCGGCGAGACCCGGCGGGATTTATCTCGGGCGACGGATTTCGGGGCCGCGTGCCCGCGCGCGCCGCCCGGAGGACCGCCGCCACCGCCCCGCCGAAGGCGGGCGTGGACGAGGCCGGGCGCGGTCCCGTGCTCGGCCCCCTCGTCGTCGCGGGCGTGCTTGCCGACGACGAGCGCGCGCTCGCGGCCCTCGGCGTGAAGGATTCGAAGAAGCTCGCGCCGGCGAGGCGGGAGACGCTCGACCTTGCGATCCGCGGCGCGGCCGCCGCCGTCGTGGTGCGCGTCGCGGAGCCCGCGGAGCTCGATCGCGCGATGGCGCGCGGCTCGCTGAACGCGCTCGAGGCCGAGCTTTTCGCCGAAGTGCTCGACGCCCTCGGCGCGGACGAGGCCGCCGTGGACGCGTGCGACGTCGACGCGAAGCGGTTCGGTCTCGCCGTGGGCGCGCGCATGGCCCGGCCGTGCCGCATCGCATCCGAGCACAAGGCCGACGCGCGGCATCCGGTCGTCTCGGCCGCGAGCATCGTCGCGAAGGTGGAGCGCGACCGGCTCATGGCCGAGGTCGGGCGCGCCCTCGGGCGCGACGTCGGGTCCGGCTACGCCTCGGATCCGACGACGCAGCGCTTCCTCGCCGATTGGCACCGCGAGCACGGCGACGTCCCCGCGTGCGCGCGACGGCGGTGGGAGACGACGCGGCGGCTTCTCGCCCCGCGCGCCGCGAGCCTCGCCGAGTTCGAGGAGGGATCCCCATGACCGTCACGACCGTCCAGGAAGCCGTCGACCGCATCGTGAACGGGTTCCGCAAGCGCTACGACGCTTCGCCGGAGCTCAGGCAGAAGCTCAAAGGCAAGAACCGCATCGTGCTCCTCGACGTCACGGACGGCGCGGCGTACACGTTCCACGTCGAGGACGGCAACCTCGTGCGCGTCGAATCCGAGCGACACCCGAAGCCGGACGCGTCGATGAGCGTCTCGACGAAGGACCTCCTCGCGATCCTCAACAAGGAGCTGCCTGCGATGCGCGCGTACCTCGAGAAGCGCGTCAAGGTGAAGGCGAGCTTCACCGACATCCTCTTCGTCAAATCCCTGCTCGGTTGAGCGCCGGTCGACGCCGCGCGCCGCCGGCGACTCCGCCTCGCCCTACTTTCGCGCCTTCCGCGTCTTCTTCGCGCCGCGCTTCGGCGCCTTCCCGCGCGCCTTCGGGGCCTTGCGGGGGGCCTTGCGCGTCGCGGGCCCTTCGGGCCAGCGGTCGCTCACCTGGATCGCGTAGCCGTCCGGGTCCGTGAGCATGAAGCTCTGGCCGCCCCACGGGTTCGCCTCGATCGGCTGGTCCACGTTCGCGCGCATCGCCTGCGCCTTCTCCCACGCGCGCTTCGCGTTCGCGACGCCGATCGAGATGAGCACGCCCTTGCCGAGCTCGCCCGAGAGCCACGCGGCCGTGTCCGCGGGCGCGCCCTCCGGGATCGCGTCCTTGGGAAAGAGCAGGAGCGCGGCGTCGCCGGAGCGGACCGTGGACCAGCTCATGCCGCCCATGGACTCGCGCTTGATCTTGAGACCGAGGCCTCGGTAGAACTCGGCGGATTTCTCGACGCTCGACACGTTCAGGACGGGGGTGATGCCGCTCGCCATGATGATCGGGTGGCGAGCGGCGTCGTCCGGTTTGGCGTTTGCGGTGACTCAGTGCTTGTGGCCGTGCTCCATGTCCGCGGCCGTCCAGTAGGGCTCGACCGCGTATTCGAGCTTGAACGGCTGGTCCACGGGGCGCACGCACGCGACGGGGACGCACTCGTTCTTCCACACGAAGACGCCGTAGAGCCCGTTGACCTTCCCAGACACGGTGAGCGGCGACTTGCCCTTGAGGTATTGGACCTCGTCGAGGTCCTTGTCCGAGCACTTCGAGCCGCAGTTGCTCTTGAGCCTGAAGATCCCGACGTACATCTCTTCCGTGTACGTCGCCACGGCCTTCCACGTGGCCGTCACCGTCACGTTCCCCGCGGTGTCGTTCTCGCCCTTCGACGTCACGCCGTTGTTGCTCGGCAGGATGGGCACGCAGCGGCCCGCCACCGGCGTGAAGCCGCACGCGAAGGCGCCCGTGTTCCCGTCGAACGTGAAGTTCTGGGGGACCGCCGCGAGCGCGTCCGCGGGCTCGAGACCGCCGTCGTCGGTGGCCCCCGGCTTCTCGGGATTCCCGATGCAGCCGGCGAAGGCGAGCGAGAGAAGGAGCCCCGTCAGGGCGAACGTCGGAATGCGCATGGTCTGAGCCTCGACCGCGAGGCCGCTTCGCCCGCCATAAGTCTTGTGGCGCGGATGTTGCGGCGGCCGAGCGCACCTCGGAGCGCAAGGGGATCGGGCGCCGGGGCCGGGCGCCGGGCGTCGGAAGTCGGGACCGGGTCCGGGACCGGGCGCCGGGCGCCGGGACCGGGACCGGGTCACGCCATCGGATGGAGTTGCCCATCGAGGCGGAACGCCTGGTCCGTGGGGCTTGCGCAACCGATCTCGACGCAAGCCGTCTTCCACACCCGCACCGCGTAATACCCGTCCACCTCGCCCTCAAGCGTCAGCGGGGAGGAACCCTTGGCGGTCGCGATCTCGCGGCCGGGCGCGTTCCCGCAGGACGGCGCGCACGGACCGTCGACCCGATAGAGGCCGATGTGCAGCTCTTCGGTCCAGGGACTCGCGGCTTTCCAGGACAAAACGAGCGTGACCCGGCCCGCGCGGTCCTCCGGGGAGTCGGAGCCGACGACGCTGTTCTCATTGAGGATCGGCGCGCACCGGGCGCCCGCCGCGGACGCCGCGCAGGCGTGGACGCCGATGTTGCCCTTGAACACCAGGGGGGCGAAAGCTTCCCGGCGCGGTTCCGAGCGCGATGCCGCCTCGATGCCCTCCGCCGTCGACGAAGGGTCCTCGGCGGAGGCCGGAGACGGGCTCACGCAGCCGGCGAGCACGAGGGCGATCGCGAGGACAGGCGCGGGCAGGAGAGAGATTCGCATCGTGGGGACCTCGATCGCCGAATGACATGGGTATTGTTGCCGGTTGTGGATCGGTCGCAGAAACGAGGAAAAGGCGACCGATCCGCGAGGCCCGGGCGAAAACGATTAAAGGCAAACCCCCCCATCCCGCCGCGTCGGTGACGCCATGGCCAAGTCCATCTCGACCTTCGAGGACTGGATCGAGTTCTTCCACCAGTGGCAGAAGGACATCCAGTTCGACACGACCCTTCTCGGCGACTTCCACTTCGAGGCCAAGTTCGCGGAGGAGGACAGCCCCGTCATCGAGTTCGGCGACTACAAGGGCCGCGCGAAGTGGAACACCCTGATGCAGGTCCCCAACCAGCAGGTCCGCGACGCCCTCCTGAACCTCATCGTCTACCAGGGCGACACAGAGTTCGCCTCCGTCGAGCAGCAGCGCCACCTCGTCGCGACGGCCCCCTCGGACTACGACCTCAAGTCCATCGTCCGCGTCATGGCCGAGGAGCAGCGGCACGGCTGGCAGATGTCGTACCTCCTCGTCAACCACTTCGGCGACACGGGGAAGGTCGAGGCGAAGAAGCTCCTCGAGCGCCGGAGCTGGGACCAGGAGCGCCTCCTCGGCAGCTTCAACGAGCCGTGCGACAACTGGCTCGACTTCTTCGTGTTCACCGAGTTCGTCGACCGCGACGGCAAGTACCAGCTCAAGATGCTTTCGCGCTCGGCCTTCTCGCCGCTTGCGCGCAGCATGGGTCCGATGCTCAAGGAGGAGGCCTTCCACCTCGGCACGGGCCACACCGGCCTCCGCCGCATCCTGCAGGCGGGCAAGATCCCGACGGACCTCATCCAGCGCCGCTTCAACAAGTGGGTCCCGACGGCGTTCGACCTCTTCGGCAAGGACCGCTCCTCGACGGCCCACTGGGCCTACGTGTGGGGCCTCAAGTGCCGCTACGACGAGCTCGAGACCGACACGCCCGTCGAGAAGGAGAACCTGAACGACTACAACCGCAACCTCTACCACCGCGAGTGCGTCGAGCTTGCGACGCAGCTGAACGCGGTCCTCCCCACCGGAGAGAAGCAGATCCGCATCCCGGACCTCAAGTTCCGCCGCGCGATCGGCGCCTACGCGGACCAGCGCTGGACGGTCGAGGGCGAGAAGTTCACGGGCAGCGAGGCCGACTGGAACGACTACCTCGCCGCGAACCTCCCCACGAAGGAGGACGACGCGCTGCTTGCGGAGATCTTCAAGTCCAACGACTGGATCGCCCCGAAGGGGAAGTGAGCGCGTGGCCCGCGAGCGCGCGTTCTTCCTCACCGAGGAGGACCGCTTCTTCGAGGAGGTCCCGCGCCTCTTCGCGGCCAACCAGGCCCGCGAGTCGACCCGGTACGAGGCCGTCATCTACGCCCTGAAGCCGCAGGCGACGAGCGACGCCGTGAAGCGCGTCGCCGCCTTCGTCGGCGCGCCCCAGCCGCGCGAGACGGAGGCCGTCGCGCGCGCCCTGAACCAGGCGATCGCCACGTCGCAATACCCTTCGGCGCAGGCGCTCCTCGAGTTCAAGGGTCTGGGGATCGACCTTCCGCTCGCGACCGCGCTCGTCCACTTCTTCCGTCCCGCGTTCCCGCTCTACCGCGTCGAAGCCGTGGCGTCGCTCCAGGCCCTCGGCTACGCGGTCGAGCACCGGACGACGCTCGACGAGGAAGGCCTCGGCGCGTACGAGGGGGTCGTCGCCGCGATCGACCGCCTGAAGCTCCGCATCCCCTACCCGTTCGTTCCCGAAAGCAATTGCTTCCTTACGCGCGTCGTCGAAGGCGCGCTCGTCGCGCGGGCCCTGAAGCTCTGACGCGACCGGACGAGGGATCCGATCCGCGCGCGGCGCGGCAAGGGCTTCGGGTGCGGGGCCCGGCCCCCGCCGGGCTCGCCTTCAAGCCACCTCCGGGGCTTCGGCCGAAGGATGAGGACGGTCGCCGCGTACAAGGTGGACGCCTTCACGGACCGCGCGCTCGCGGGCAACGCGGCCGGCGTCGTCCTCGACGCCGCGGGCCTCACCGAGGCCGAGATGAAGGCTGTCGCCCGCGAGATGAACCTCAGCGAGACCGCGTTCTTCCTCCCGCCCGAAGGCAAGGGCGACGTCCGCGTGCGCTTCTTCACGCCGACGGGCGCCGAGGTGGACCTCTGCGGCGATGCGACGATCGGCGGATTCCACCTCTACGCGCGCGAAGGCCGGGCCGGCTCGTCGGGCGGCGTGGTCACGCTCCACCAGGAGACGAAGGCCGGCGTCCTCCCCGTCCATATCCACCTCTCAGGCGGCGTCCCCGAGCGCGTCACGATGGGCCAGGCGCCCCCGAAGTTCAAGCCGGGCCCGCCCGCTCGGCGCGCGGCCGACGCGCTCGGCCTGCCCGCGAACGCGCTCGACGCGGCGCTCCCCGTCGAGCGGGCGTACACGGGAATCTGGACGCTGCTCGTCCCGCTGCGCAAGCGCGCGGACCTTGACGCGATCGATGCCGCCGCCGTCTCCGACAGCGTTCTTGCGCTTTCGAAAGAACAGGGCATCGCGAGCGTGCACGCCTTCACGCGCGAGACGCGCGAGCGCGGGAACGCCTTCTCCGCGCGCCATTTCGCGCCCGCGCTCGGCATCCTCGAGGACCCCGTGACGGGCACCGCGTCCGGCGCGCTCGGGGCCTACCTCGTGAAGCACCGGGTGCAGCGTCCCGGCGAGCGAATCGTTGGAGAGCAGGGCGACGCGATCGGCCGCCCGGGCCGCGTCGAGGTCGAGGTCGACGGGGCGCCGGGCGACCCGCGCGCGGTGCGCGTCGGCGGTCGCGCCGTCGTGAGCTTCGAAGGGAGGATGGTGCTCCCGTGACGCTCAAGGCGACGGCCGCGAGCGGCGTCCTCACGCTCGCGCTTGCGCGTCCCGAAGCGCGCAACGCGCTTTCGCCCGACCTCGTCGCGGCGCTCCTCGACGCGCTCTCGCGCGCGGCCGCCGACGACGCCGCTCGCGTCGTGGTCCTCGCCGCCGAAGGCAGCGTCTTCTGCGCGGGCGGCGACGCAAAGGACATGGCCGCGCGCAAGGGCGACCCTCTCGCGACGAAGACGCGGCAGGAACGCGGCTTCGGAGCCCTTGCCCGCGCCCTTCTGACCTTCCCCAAGCCGACCGTCGCGCGCGTCCAGGGCGACGCCCTCGGCGCGGGTCTCGGGCTCGTCCTCGCGTGCGACTTCGCGGTCGTCGCCGATCATGCGCGCCTGGGGGCCACGTTCGCGAAGATGGCGCTCGCTCCGGACACGGGCGCGTCGTGGACCCTCCCCCGCATCGTGGGCCTGCGCGCCGCGCGCGAGCTCGTCCTCTCCGCGGAACCCATCGACGCGCGCCGCGCCTTCGCCCTCGGCCTCGCGAGCGACGTCGTTCCCGCGGCCGACCTCGACGCTCGCGTCGCCGCGCTCGCCGGACGACTCGCGGAGGGTCCCACGCGCGCGTACGGCCTCGCGAAGCGCGCGCTCCTCTCGGGCGCCGGCTCCGGCCTCGACGAGGCGCTCGCGCTCGAGGCGACGCTCCAGGCGCTCGCGTTCACGACACGCGACCAGGCGGAAGCGGTGGACGCCTTCCTCGCGAAGCGGACGCCCCGCTTCGAAGGGCGCTGACGCAAGGTTTGTGAAGCCGGGCGGCCGTGGCGGACGAGAGCCCCATGACGTACTGCAGCGCATGCGGACAGCTCCTCGCCCAGGACGCCCTCCATTGCCAACGCTGCGGCGCGCCCGTCGCGGGCGTCGCAAAGCCGGCGCTCACCGGCGAGCGTCCGATCTCGCAGGCGATCGCGATCGTCGCGCTCCTCCTCAACATCCTCGTGTGGCCTGGCCTCGGCTCGCTCGTCGTCGGCGAGAAGGTCGGTTGGTCGCAGGGCTTCCTCTTCCTCATCGGCCTCATCGGTTCCCTCGTCCTCATCGGCATCCCATTCGCGATCGGCGCCTGGATCTGGGGCCTCGTGACGGGCGTCCGGCTCCTCGAACGCGCGGCGGCCCAGGAACGCGCCGCCCGCGGCACCGCGTGAGGCAAGTTTCTTGTCCGAAGGCGCCCTCGGCCCCGACGTGACCCGCGAGCCCCGCACGCTCGAGGAGCTGCAGCGCACCCACCGGCCGCCGCCCGTCTCGCGCCTGCGGATCCCCCGCGCGGAGGCCGACGAGCAGTCGGCCGTCCGCAACTACGTCCGCGACCTCATCCTCGGCTTCTCGGACGGCCTCGTCTCCGTCTATGCCGCCGTCGCGGGCGTCGCGGCCGCCGTGCTCGCGCGCGACGACACCGCAAGCGTCCTCGTCGCGGGTCTCGCCTTCGGCGTCGCGGGCGCGCTCTCGATGGGCCTCGGCGAGTATCTCTCCACGAAATCGCAGGCCGAATACTACGCGGCGGAGGCCGCGCGCGAACGCGAGCACATCCGCAAGTACCGCGACCTCGAGGAGCAGGAGGTCCGCGAGATGCTGTCGAAGAAAGGCTATCCCGCGGACGTCGTCGAGACGCTCACGCGCGCGATCGTCGAGGACGAGGACCGGTTCGTGGACTTCATGATGCGCGAGGAGTTCGGCGTCGGCGAGGAGTCCGGCCGAAGCCCATGGATCGCGATGGGGCTCGTGATGGTCGCGTTCGTCGTGGGCGCCGTCTTCCCCGTGGCTCCGTTCGCCTTCCCGATCGGCGTCGCGAACGCGCTCGGGCTCGCGTCCGTCCTGAGCGTCGCCGCGCTCTTCGCCGCGGGCGCCGTGAAGGGCGGCGTATCGGGGCTCAAGTGGTGGAAGCAGGGCGCCGAGATGACGCTCATCGGCGTCGCGGCCGCCGCGGTCACGTTCGCGGTCGGCTACGTCGTGGGCGGCGTCGCGTTCTGACGCCGTTCGCGCTCGCGCGCGACGGCTTCGAGGAGAACGGCCGCGAGGCCCAGGATGAGCGGCCCCACGATGAATCCCGCGAGCCCGAAGGCTTCGAGCCCGCCGAGGATGCCGACGAAGACGAGGCCCGGATGGAGTCGCTTGCCGGCCTTGCCGACGACGTAGAGCAGCGTCACGTTGTCCACGAACCCCACGATGAAGAGCGTGTAGGCGAGGACGACGACGCCCGTCAGGACGTCGCCCGTGAAGATGGACCACACGGCGGCGGGCCCGAGGAAGATGACGGGTCCGACGTAGGGGATCATCCCCACGATGACCATGAAGAACGTCGCGAGGAGCGGCTGCGGGTACCCCGCAAGCCACCAGGCGAGCCCCGCGGCGCCGCCCTGCGTGAGCCCGACGGCGAAGTTCCCGAGCACGACCGCCCGGACCACGTCGCGGACCTCGCGGCGGAGGTCGGCCTTCGTGCCGTCGGGGAGGGGCATGACGCGCAAGACGAGATCCCGCAGCGATTCCCACTGGAGGCTCGTGTAATAGGTCACGAGGCCGAAGATGAACGCCCCGATGCCGATGGAGGCGAGGACCGAAAGCAGCGAGGGCGCGAGGTCCGCGAGCGCCCCCTCGAGGCGCGAGGTCAAGGCGAGCGCGGCCTCGCGCGAGCGGGCCTCGTCGAGGCCGAAGCGCGCGAGCTCCCCCGCGACGTAGGCGTCGAGCCCCAGGTCCTGCACGGCGCGGGCGATCGCGACGGCGTCGTCCGCGAGCACGGCGACGACGACCGCGAGGGGAAGGACGACGAGCGTGACGATGAGCACCGCCACGGCGCCCGCCGAGAGGCGCGGCCACCCCGTGCGCGCGCCGAGCGCGCGAGCGGGGCCGCGCGCGAAATAGCCGACGATGAGGCCGAGGAGCACGTACACGGCGTACGGCTCCACGACGACGAGGCCGAGGAACGCGAAGGCGGCCGCGGTCGCGGCGAGGAAGGCCCAAGCTCGCCGATCCATTGACGTTTTCCGGGCGCGCGCGGGGCAAGAGGTTTCTGGCCGGGTTCCGCTCGGTCCCGGACCCGGACCCGGACCCGGACCCGGACCCGATGCCCGGTCCCGGTCCCGGACCCGACGCCCGGGCCCGGTCCCGACACCCGACACCCGGTCCCGAATCCCGGCACCCGACACCCGGTCCGGTCCCGAAACCCGACACCCGGTCCCGAATCCCGGCACCCGACACCCGGTCCCGGTCCCGAAACCCGACGCCGGGTCCCGGCCCCGAAGCCCGACACCTGCGCCAACCCCCCGGAAGCTTTGTCTCGGCTTCCGCCGTTCGCCGCGTTGCATGGAACGGCTGCGGGTCGCGGTCCTGGGCGCGGGAACGATGGGTCACGGGATCGCGCAGGCGGCGGCGCAGGCGGGGGCCGAGGTGGCGCTGCGGGACGTGGAGCCCGCGGCGGTGGAGCGCGGTCTCTCCGGCATCCGGCGCTTCCTCGAGAAGGGCGTCGAGAAGGGGAAGATCATGGCGACCGACCGCGACGCGGCGCTCGCGCGCATCCGCGGGACGACGGACCTCGCCTCGGCCCTGCGGGAAGCGGACCTCGTGATCGAGGCGGTGCCGGAGAAGCTCGACCTCAAGCGGCGCGTCTTCGCGGAGGTGGTGGACCTCGCGCCCGAGGGATCGACCCTCGCGACGAACACATCGTCGCTCTCGATCGCCGCGATCGCGGAGGCTCTTCCGGAAAAGGACCGCGGCCGCGTCGTGGGGATGCACTTCTTCAACCCGGTCCCGATCATGAAGCTCGTTGAGGTCGTGCGGGGTCCCGAGTCGTCCGACGACTCGGTCGAGACGGCCCTCGACCTCGCGCGCTCGATGGGAAAGGAGCCGATCGTCGTGCGCGACGCGCCGGGCTTCGCGACGTCGCGCCTCGGCGTCGCGATCGGCCTCGAGGCGATCCGCATGCTCGAGGAGGACGTCGCAAGCGCGGAGGACATCGACCGCGCGATGGTGCTCGGCTACAACCACCCGATGGGGCCGCTCCGCCTCACGGACCTCGTGGGCCTCGACGTGCGCCTCGGGATCGCGGAGTACCTCGCGAAGGAGCTGGGCCCGCGTTTCGAGCCGCCCGCGCTCCTGCGCCGCATGGTCGAGGACGGCCATCTGGGCCAGAAATCGGGCCGCGGGTTCTACGCGTGGAAGTGACGCCATGGAATACCTTGTCCTCGCCGAGCGCCAGGGGCCCGTCCTCCTCCTCACCCTGAACCGCCCGGACAAGCGTAACGCGCTCAGCGCCGCGCTCCGGCAGGCGATCATCGACGCGCTCGCGAAGGACCGCCTCGACGCCGAGACGCGGGTCGTCGTCGTGACGGGCGCGGGCAAGGCGTTCGCGGCGGGCGCGGACCTCGACGAGCTGGCCGTGCGCAGCGTCGCCGAGCAGCGCGCCTTCATCTCGCCGCCGCACGTGTACGAGGCCGTCGCGCGCCACCCGAAGCCCGTGATCGCCGCCGTGAACGGCCTCGCGCTCGGCGCGGGGTGCGAGCTCGCGATGGCATGCGACGTGCGCGTCGCTTCATCGGCCGCGAAGTTCGGGCAGCCGGAGATCAACCTCGGCATCATCCCGGGCGCGGGCGGCACGCAGCGCCTCGCGCGCCTGGTCGGCCGCGGCCGCGCGGCGCGCCTCGTCCTCACGGGCGACGCGATCGATGCCGCGACGGCCGAGCGGTGGGGCCTCGCGGACGAGGTCGTCGAGCCGGAGGCGCTCCTCGCGCGCGCGATGGAGCTCGCGAACGGGATGGCCGCGAAGAGCCCCGTCGCGCTGCGCCTCGCGAAGGAGGCCGTGCGCGCGGCGGAGGAGCTGCCCCTCGAGGCGGGCCTCGCGCGCGAGATCGACCTGTTCACGCTCGCCTTCGCGAGCGAGGACGCGCGCGAAGGGATCGAGGCCTTCCGCGCGAAGCGGACGCCCGCGTGGAAAGGGCGTTGAAATCAATGCCCAAATATTCTCGTTGGCACCGGGCCTGCAACGAGGCGCCCGGCGCCTGCATCGTAGATGATTCCCTGCCGCGCGCACGTGCCTTCACAAGAGCCTTCCTTAAAGAACACGTACATTGGGCTGAGCGATCCGCTGGGCGCGATATGCACGTACATGGCGAACTCGTGTTCAAGGGACATGGAGAAGGCACGCTGCAGGTGATCCCAAGCAGCCCCAACTCGAACGGCCGCCATGCGCTCTGGTGAACGGAACGTGCGCCCTGCTTCCATTTCCGCTTCTTTCACAAGGTGATAACGTTCGACAGCATTCACCCCGAGGAGCGCCATCTTCGATTGAGCCACCACCACCTCGAACCTCTGCCCGGAGGGACTCTTGAATTCGAGCCGCCACCGAAGGCTGACGTCGCGGTAGCCGGGAGCCGTCCCTTCGCCTCCCCCAGCCTCGTGGGCATGCGACAAGATGGAATCGGGGTGTTTCGTCAAAAATGATCGGAGAACCTCGCTGTTTTCGATAGCAAATTGGTAGGCTTGCTTTAGCGAAAAGCCGCTGGCATTCAGGTCCTCGCTGCCGGGGGGTAGATGTTGGGCGAAGGAAACTGCACGAAGGGCACTGCTATGCCGAGGCACCCCCTCATCACGTTCAGCCTTTGGCATGACCACAGAACTCCGAGCCTTCGTATCCAGAATGAAGCGGTAGCCATTTTCATGTCGGCATTCCGCAATAACTCGTAGATGCAGGTCGTAAATGACTTCGTCATCCGCCGCGTTGCAGATGTAGACGAGGCGATCGGCTTTGCGGAGAGGCGCGAGGCGGACCTTTTCCCCCTCAAGGAGCTCGACCCGATATTCGCGGCCCTCGTGTTCGAAAGTCGCGGGGAGTATCCCGCCGCGCTCGATACGATTGAAACCTGGCCACTTCAGCCCGAACGCGGTCGCAAACGTACCAGGTTCTGAAAACTCCGCCCAGGTTTCTTGAGTACATTGCTCGGGAGCACAAGGCGTAAATGCAGATAGGTCTTCACCGGAGGCGACCGAGGAAATGATGGTAAAGTGGGTGACGTTTCCCGACTCGACCGCATGCATCTCAATGCGATGAGCCTTTCGCGTGGCACCCCACCCATCCAAACTGGGGAACACGGTTGAATTGAACGTCCAGGCGATGGAGCCGAGATGAACTCCGTCCTTGTAGATCTGATAGGACAGCAACGTGGAATCGCCACTCTCGAAGCAGGATCCTGAGAGGCAACCGACGAAAAGGGAGAAAAAGAGGAGAACGGTGAGGAGCCGTATCACGGAGGGGATCCCCTAATCTTGGTGTCCCGAGCCTTCGCGACAATGCAAGCATCAGTCACAGAAACGGGTGTCCCGAGCGGACAGCTAATCGCCATGGATGAAACCTCTGAATAGCCGGTTACGCTTGAAAATATTGATGAGTAGGTCTTGAGAGGCCCCCCGACTTGAACCTGGCAGCTACCCTCCACCCAAACGCACTGGTCTTGCTCGGCCCATGCATCCTGGCAAGAGCCTATCCCAGTACACCCGGTCCCGACAACTCGAGTCGTGCCCGAGGGAATGACCGCGGAAAATCCACGAGCAATGGCAGTCCCCGTCGCCGAACAGTGCGACGTCCCAGCATCCTTGCCGCAGGTCACGATGGCAACCGCAATCGCGGTTGCGCATAGCACAGGGCCAAGATTGTATGGAAGGCAGACGGTAACATCCCCTGTGGAGGCCCCGACTCCCCCGATGGAGGCGGACGCACAGGCTTGAGGGTCGACACCCTCATGATTGCCCAAAAGCCAAAATCGAGTTCCGTCCTGCAAGTCGTAGCCGACGCAGTCTCCGCAGTCAGCGCTGTTGGGGAAAGAAGCCCCAGGGGCGCAGTACCAGATTTCGGGATCCTCAGCAGCCGCGAATGGCGCGGGGGTGAGGCCAAAAGCGACGAGGACGACTGCCGTGTAGAACGCGAATTTGAGCATTTCTATTACTCCTTATGATTTTAGACCAAAGAGCCGTAGAGGCGCGACCTATTCCGACACCTCTTTCTTGTGACCGCTCGCAGTCTCCGTGGCACAGACAATCACCAGCAGCTCGGGGACCGTATCTAAATCGACACAGGCGACGGTCACGGTTTGCACTTCTTGATAAACGCTAGCCTTGGCTCCTCCGAAGGCGGTGTACGTGTAGGCCGACGACGTATAATGCACACCGCACGAGAGGGACGTTGCCGGGTCCCAAGTGCAGCTACCCCACTCTTGCCAACTGTCCTGTGGCAAGCATGCCACAGGGCCTGAGCAGCCGGTTGATCTCATCTCGACCCACCCAGGCACACGGGTAACAGTTTGCCCTCGAGACATGGAGAAACCGACGCCTGTGCACCTCGGCACGACACCCCCTGCGCAAGTCGTGTTGGCGATCGCGGTAGCGGTGGCGCAAACGATGGGGGTTAAGTCAGAGGGTACGCACTTTGTTTTGGTTTCCTCAGGCACCCCAAGCGAAAAACCCCCGACCGACGCGTAGCCGCAGGCCCACATATCAATCCCCTGGTGCCGACCCATCGCCCAGACCTGGAAAGGGTCGAGTTCATATCCCACGCAGTCCCCGCAATTTAAGGAAGACTGCGGATCACCCTCAGGACTGCATATCCAATATTCAACGTCTTGAGCCGCCACCCTCGGGGCCGAAAGGGGGGGAGGATTGCTAACAGCAAAGTAGTGATGTCCAAAATATGATTGAGCGCGAAATCATCGACCCATCAATGCGATACAACCCATAAAGATTTTTGGAACACGATCCAGCGGAAGCAGAGGAAGCGAGCGAACGCGGAGCGGAATCCCCTTATCCACCGCGGACGTTCGCCGCGCCGGGAGAACCCGACATGGCAGACATCGGTCGAGGCGCGGTCGCCGAGGCGATCGGAACCTTCGCGCTGGTCTTCGTGGGCGGCGGCGCCATCGCCGCGTGGACGGCGGGCTACTTCGGACCAGGTCCGACGGACATCGTCGCGATCGCGCTCGCGCATGGTCTTACGATCGCGGCGCTCGTCACCGCGCTCGGGCACGTCTCGGGCGGCCAGTTCAACCCGGCCGTCACCTTCGGCCTCCTCGTCGGGCGGCGCATCGACCCGAAGACCGCCCTCGTGTACGGCCTGTCGCAGCTCATCGGCGCGGCGCTCGCCGGCATCATCCTCGTGACGATCTTCACGAAGGCCCAGGTCGCCTCGGCGACGCCCGACCTCAACGCGGGGTCGGAGACGCTCCAGGCCGTGTCGTCGACGACGGGCATCATCATCGAGGCGATCCTCACCTTCTTCCTCGTCTTCGTCGTCTTCGGCACGATCGACAAGCGCAACAGCGCCCGCATCGGCGGTCTCGCGATCGGCCTCACGGTGACGCTCGACATCCTCATGGGCGGCCCGCTCACGGGCGCCGCGATGAACCCCGCGCGCTGGTTCGGCACCGCGGTCGCCTCCTCGCACTACGCGAACTGGTTCGTGTACTGGATCGGCCCGCTCGTGGGCGGCCTCCTCGCGGGCGTGCTCTACGGGTACTACTTCGACCCCAACGAGCCCGACGCCGTCGAGAAGGCGCGCGCGACCGGCAAGGCGTAGGTCCGGCATGGCGGCGGGTCGTCGCGTCTTCGACGCGCACGTGCACCTCCAGCCCTGGGAGCACCTGAGGCCGGAGGTGCGCGACGCGATGGTCCGCGGTCGCGACGACGCGGACGCCATCCAGGCGTTCCAGCGCGACCGCGCGGCCTTCCTCGCGCACCTCGACCGCGAAGGCATCGCGCGCGCGGTGCTCGTGAACTACGTGAGCCCGCGCGTCATGGGCTTCCCGCCCGAGGTCAACGACTGGATCGCCGCCTACGCGCGCGGCGAGCCGCGCCTCGTCGCGATGGGCTCCGTCCTCCCGGGCACCGTCGAGGACGCGGCCGCGGAGGTGCGCCGCCTCCACGCGCTCGGCATCCGCGCGCTCAAGGTCCACCCCGCGCACCAGCTCCTCTATCCGCACGACGAGCGCCTCGCGCCGGTCTACGCGGAGGCGGAGCGGCTCGGGATGCCCGTCACGATCCACACGGGCACGAGCGTGTTCCCGGGCGCGAAGAACCGATTCGCGGACCCCATCCACGCGGACGACGTCGCGGTGGACCATCCGCGCCTCACGCTCATCCTCGCGCACGCGGGGCGTCCCCTCTGGTACGACACCGCCTTCTTTCTCGCGCGCCGGCACGCGAACGTGCGCCTCGACCTGAGCGGCATCCCGCCCGCGAAGCTGCTCGAGGTGCTCCCGCGTCTCGGCGAGGTCGCGGACAAGTGCCTCTACGGAAGCGACTGGCCGAGCCCGGGCGTGAAGTCGCTTCGCGCGCACTGGCAGGCGTTCGAGCGCCTCGCGCTTCCGGCGCAGGCGATCGAGGGCATCCTTTGGCAGAACGCCGCGAAGGTGTTCGGTTAGCGCCACGCCCGCACGACGCGCGCGACCTCGCGCCACGAGCGCGCCGTCGCGTCCGCGGGCGCCGTGCCGTCCGCGTCCCGCGGGTACGGCGTCCACACGGTGCGCAGGCCGAGCTTGCGCGCGGGCAGGATGTCGCACTCGACGTCGTTGCCGATCATGCACGCGCGGCTCGCCGGGAGCCCCAGCTTCGCGAGCGCCTCCGTGAAGATGGTCTCGTGCGGCTTCATCCACCCGTGCTCGCCGCTCACGATCACGACCTCGAACGGCGCGAGGAGCTTCTCGCGCTCCATCGCGCCGCGCAGCGCGGGTCCGTCGGGGTAGTTGCTCACGAGCGCGAGGCGGAACTCCTTCGAGAGCTCGTCGAGCACCGCGGGGGCGCCGTCGAAGGCGCGCACGAGGTTCGCCTGGAAGTCCATGTACGCGAGGGCTGCCTTGCGGCCGAGGATGCGCGCGTCCGCGACGCCGAGCGCAAAGAACGCGTCCTCGAAGCGCGCCTCGAAGTCGAACTCGCGGTGAGACTCCGAGACGGCCGCGTGCTGACGCGCGCGGGCCGCCTCGTAGGCCTCGACGAAGCGGGGAAGCGGCGCGACGTCGCCCGCGGCCGCGAGGCAGGCCGCGAGGCACCGCTCGCGCTCGCCCTCCCACGGGGGGTCCGCGTGGAGGATGGTACCGAACGCGTCGATGAGGAGCGCCTCGAGGGGCATGCACGGGCGAGGGCGGGGGCGCACAAAGGCCTTGCGCCGGGCAAGGGTCAAGCCGGGGACGCGCCATCGACGGGCGTGCCCCGCCGCGCGCCGTCCGCGCCCCCCGACCTCGTGCTCGCCCGCCTGCGCGCGAGCTACCCCCCGCGCTATTCGTTCCTCGAGGCGGAGACCCCATTCCAGCTGCTCGCCGCCGTGATCCTGAGCGCGCAGTGCACGGACGCGATGGTGAACCGCGTGACGCCCGCGCTCTTCGCGCGGTGGCCCACGGCGGAGGCGCTCGCGGAGGCCGACCCGCGCGCGCTCGAGGAGGTCATCCACCGGACCGGATTCTTCCGCAGCAAGGCGCGGAATCTCCTCGGCATGGCGAAAGCCCTCGTCGAGCGCCACGGGGGCGAGGTCCCGGACTCCATGGAGGCCCTCGTCGCGCTCCCCGGCGTCGGGCGGAAGACCGCGAACGTCATCCTCACGAACGCGTTCGACAAGGCCGAGGGCGTGTGCGTGGACACGCACGTCGGACGCCTCGCGCGACGGCTCGGCCTTGCGCGCGGGGAGGATCCCGTCAAGGTGGAGCAGGATCTGATGAGACGCTTCGCGCGCGAGGACTGGCCGGACCTCACGTACCTGCTCATCCAGCACGGCCGCGCGGTGTGCCCGGCGCGGTCGCCGCGCTGCGGCGCGTGCGTCCTTACGGACGTGTGCCCGAAGCGCGGCGTCGCGAGGTCGCGCGCGGCGAAGCCGTGAAGCCGCTCACGGCGGCGGGAGGCCCCCATCCGCAAGGCGGCCGCATCCCCCGCAGTAGAAGCTCGGCGACTGGCCCGGCCGCGCGAACGTGGGAAGCGTCGCGCCGCATCCGCCGCATGTCGCCATCACCATCTCGAGCGTCTCCGAGGCGGGAGGGAGGTCCGGGATGCGTTTCGCTCGGCGTCGTCGTCTCGGCGTGGGATCCTCCGGCGCTTCCTCGTAGTGGGCGGCGGGGACGCCCGGCGTCCACCGGCCGGGCCACGACGGAGCCCGGGCTGTTCGACCCTGCTGTTCGACCATGGACTGCCTCCAATGCCGCGCCCGGGGGAGCGCGACACGGGTTCACACGGGGTGTCGATATTAAGGATTGTGACCACGGCCAACGCGGGACCCCGCGGGTTCGGGCCGCGCTATCGCGCGCGGCGCTTCGCGCCCTTCCGCGCGGTCTTTCCGCGCTTTGCCGGGGCCTTGCCCCGTCGCGGCTCCTCAAGGAACGTCACCGTGTAGCCGTCGGGGTCGTTGAGCGTGAACACGCGCCCGTAGCTGCGGTCCTCGAGGTCGCTCTCGATGACGGCGCCGGCGCGCTTCGCCGCCTTGTACGCGCGGTCGACGTCCGGGACGGTGAAATAGACGACGATGCCGTTGCCGAACGGGGGCGAGGCCCACGCCCGGAACGCCGGGTCGTCGTTCGCCGCGATGTTCCCAAGCCCGAGGTCGATGCCGTCCATCACGAGGTCGGCGTACCATGTGGACTTCGTCTCGCGGTCCTTCCAAGCCTTCTCGACCTTGAAGCCGAGCTTCTTGTAGAACGCGAGGGAGCGGTCGATGTCCGTGACGTTGAGGAAGACGCTCGCCGAGGAGGCCATCGCGCCCCGAAGGCCGCGAGGTCGCATGAAGGTGAGCGACGAACCGGCCACACGCCCTATCCCGCCGGTCCGCCCTTCGAGAGACATGGTCGGCAAGCCGCCCCACAGGCCCGCGGGCAAGGCCCGCTTCGACGAAGAGCACCGGCGCATGAACAAGATGAGCGCCGACGACCTCGACCTTCCCGCGAAGAAGGACCTCGCCGACGACCGGCGCGAGATCATGGCCCGACGCGGGGCGCCGACGTCGTTCCCGGCGGAGGAGCAGGTGGGCGGCTCCCGGCCCGGCGTCGAAAGCCGCGTCAAGAACGCGGTGGAGAAGCGCGAGCGGCGCGACGCCGGGTAGCGTCACGGCGAATCGCGCGTGTCGAAGGGCGCGGCGGAGCCCTCCGTGTCATAGATGGCCCATCCCTTCGCCGCGCGCTCCGCGGGCGTCGGATTGTGGGGGCGGTATGTCGGGTAGTAGTAGATGTCGACGAGCGCCGTGTCGTGCCTGTGCTCGTCGTCCCAACCCGGGTCGCCCGGAGCCTGGGGCCCGTACGGGTTGAACGGGTGGCTGTAGCCCTCGGCGTCGTCGTTGCCGCCGGGGCATCGCCACTCGCTCTCCACGCCCGCCGACGAGCCGTCCGCGTTGCGCTGGATCGTGTTGCTGTCGCACCCGTTGGTCGCATTCGTGGACGTGCGATTGTGCACGGCGCGGTCCTTGTGGATTGCGGGCATGTGCCGCATCCCCAGGACGTGATCGATGAACATGACGATCTCCGCGTTGTACCGGCGGTGATTGTGGTACACGCGGCCATCGGCCACGGCGGGCGTGGGATACGTGGTGTTGCGAGCGTGTCCGTCGTAGAGGCAGCCGTCGGGACCCTCGACGTTTCCATCGTAGCACACGTATTGGCCGTCGACGAACGTCGGTTCGAAGGCTCCCGCGGGGGGATTGTCGACGTACGCGCCGCAGTTGCTCACCCCGTCGTCCGCGATGAAGTCGGGGCTCCCGAGCAGATTGACCATCCAGATCGGACCCGGGACGGTGTACGCGGTCTGGGCGGGCGCCGTGGGACCGCCCGGAAAGTCGGAGATCTTGTCGTAAACGTCGTAGTTGTAGACCGTCGTGTCCGCATTCTGGTTCGTGAGGACGCGGTAGAGGTCGACAACGAAGGTGTGGTCGTTCGGGTCCGTGACGAAGTACTGCTCGACCCAGGCCGAGGCCGCGATCTCAGGATTCGAGAAGCCGCCGGGACGACCGAGCGCGTCGATCGCCGGGTCGAGGATGCCCCGCTCGCCGTCCGTCGCATAGGGCTTGGGACGACCGGCGGGCACGACCACGACCACGCCGCCGCACGGATAGCGGTTGCAGGCGTAGGAGCCGTCGGGCTCGAACGCGCAGTCCGTGAAGTTCCCGTTCTGCGACGCCATCGCCTGCTGGGGACTGACGAGATACTGGTCGTTGAACCAGAGCTTTCCGCCCGAGACGACTTTCTCGCGGACGAGGACGGTGACGCCCGTGATGTTCTTGTTCGTCATCGATTGGACGACCGCGAACACGTTGTGGCCCTCGACGATCTGCTCGGTCTTCGAGCCCGAGATCTGCCCCGCGACGACGACGCCGGGCAGCACCACGACGCCCATCACGAGGACCGCTCCGAGGACACGCCCGCGCGATGCCGTAGCCACCACCAGGTATGGACGGTGGCCGTGCGGTCATCAATCCGGGTCTGTCACGTCGGTTGGTGAACGCGGCGGGGCCCCCACACGTCGGGGTCCGGCTCAGCCCAGGTTCATCATCACGCTCTTGCGGCGCGTGTAGAACTCGAGCGCGGAGAGCCCCTGCTCGCTGCCGAGGCCGCTCCGCTTCAGGCCGCCGAACGGCACCTGCGGGAACGTGACGGGGTACTCGTTCACGGCCACCTGGCCGCTCTCGAGGTCCGCCGCGACGCGGTGGGCGCGCGCGAGGTCCTTCGTCCAGACGCCCGCGTAGAGGCCGAAGTCGACGCCGTTTGCAAGGCGCAGCGCATCGGTTTCGTCCTTGAACTTCATGACGGCGAGGACGGGACCGAAGACCTCCTCGCGCGCAAGCGTCGAGGCCGGGGCCACGTCCGTGAAGATGGTGGGACCGTAGAACGCGCCCGCGGCGAGCGCGGGGTCCTCGGGCCGCTTCCCGCCGAGGACGAGCTTCGCGCCCTCCTTCTCGGCGACCGCGACGTAGCTTTCGACGCGCTCGCGGTGCTCCTTCGAGACGAGCGGGCCCATGCGCGTGTCCTTCTCGAGCGGGTTGCCGAGCTTCCACGTCTTCGCGAACGCGGCGAGCTTCTCGACGAACGCGTCGTGGATGCTCTCGTGGAGGAGCAGCCGGGATCCCGCCCAGCACATCTGGCCGGCGTTCAGGAAGATGCCGAACGCGGCGCCCTTGACGGCCTTGTCGAGGTCCGCGTCGGGGAAGACGATGTTCGGCGACTTGCCGCCGAGCTCGAGCGTCGTCGGCACGAGGTTGCGGGCGGTCTCAGCGAGGAGCTTCTGGCCCGTCTCGACGGACCCCGTGAGCACGACGCCGCGGACGCGGCCGTCCGCCGCGAGCGCGGCGCCCGCTTCGGAGCCGGAGCCCGTCACGACGTTGAACACGCCCTTCGGGAAGCCGGCCTTCTCGAAGATCTCCGCGAGGACGAGGAACGTGAGGGGCGTCTGCGACGCGGGCTTCGCGACGACGGTGTTCCCGGCGGCGAGCGCGGGCGCGACCGAGCGCACGCCGAGCTGGAAGGGGTAGTTCCACGGGATGATGTGGACCGTGGGGCCGAGCGGCTCGCGCAGCGTGTAGGCGAAGCGCGGACCCGACACGGGGATCACGCCGCCCTCGATCTTGTCCGCGAGGCCCGCGTAGTATTCGAGCGTCGCGATCGCGAACAGCACGTCGGCCTTCGCCTCGCGCAGAGGCTTGCCCTGGTTCGTCGACTCGAGGCGGGCGATCTCGTCCGCGCGCTCGCGCGCGATGAGGGCCGCGCGCTGGAGGAGGCGGCCGCGCTCCGAGGGATCCATGCGGCGCCAGGCCGGGTCGCGGAACGCGCGCTCGGCGGCGGCGACCGCGTTCGCGGCGTCGTCGCGCGTCGCCTTCGCGACGGCGGCGAGGACGCTCCCGTCGACGGGCGAGACGACCTCGTAGGTGCGGTTGCCGCTCGCGGGGACCCAGGCCCCGTCGATGTGCATCGGCTTCTCGTCGGGCATGGGCGGGCCATCCCGCTTCCCGACCTAAAAGGCTTGGTCTCGTTCGCGGCATGGACGCGGGTCCGCGATGCCCCCCGCGGACGCCGTCAACGTTTCAGCTTCGCCACGGCCGCCCGCGTCGCTTCCGACGCCCCGGTCGCCGCGTTCTCGGCGCGCTCGCGGTCGAGATGGGCCGCGAGCGCGTCCACGTCGCCGAGCAGCCGCTTCGAGGCGGCGAAGCCGCCCCCCGGCGCCGATGCGAGACGCTTCGCCTCCCCGATCGCCTCGGCAAGGAGCGCCGCGCGGGGCACGATCCGGTGCGCGAGGCCCGCCGCGAGCGCCTTTTCCGCATCGAGCGTCTCGCCGTGGAGGAGCAGTCGCTCCGCGACGGCGCCGCCCGCAAGACGCGGGAGGAGCCACGTCGATCCGCCGTCGGGGGCGACGCCGAGGGCCCCGTACGCGGCGACCCAGCGCGCCTCGGGCGCGGCGAGACGGAGGTCGCCCGCAAGCGCGAGGCCGAGGCCGCCGCCCGCGACGACGCCGGGCGCGGCGGTCACGACCGGCTTCGGCGCCCGCCGCATCGCGAGCACCGCCGCGTGGTGGTCCGCGGTGAGCGCGAGGAAGTGCGCGCGGAGGTCCGCCGCTTCGGCCATCTCTTTCACGTCGCCGCCCCCGCAGAAGGCTTCGCCCGCGCCCGTGAGGACGAGCGCGGGCGCGTCGTCCCGGCCGGAGGCGAAGGCTTCGAGCGACTCGCCCAGTGCGCGGATCGTCGCGCGGTCGAAGGCGTTCCGGCGCGCGGGACGATCGATCACGAGCACGCGGACGCCGTCCTGCGTCGAGACCCTGAGACCGCTCATCGGGATCCGGAGCGCGTCGTCGCGTTGAAGATGTTCCGACGCGGCGCGACCGGCAGCCCCTTGACCCCCGAGGGCATGGAGACCGCCGTGAAGGACACCCTCTTTCTCCTCAAGCCCGGCTTCCTCGACGGGTCGAGCCGGTTCTTCTGCGGCGAATGTGCGATGGTCGAGGGCATGCTCTCGTTCTATCCGCCGCTTCGCGAGAAGCTCGACGTCCGCTACGTCGGGTACGCGCGTCCGCGCTCCGACGTGATCGCGCTCGTCGGCGAGGAGAACCAGGGCGTCCCGCTCCTCGTCCTCGGCGACCGCGAGCGCATGAAGGGCGCGCCCCCGTCGATCGAGTGGGGCGAGGCCGACGGCCGGACGTTTATCCAGCACCCGTTCCAGATCTGCGAGTATCTCGCCGCGCGGTACGGCGCGGACCGTCCCCACTAACGGCGGACCTCGAAGGCCACGCTTTCCGAGTACGCGCCGCGGCCGCGCGTGTCGTGCACGGTCACCTCGATTCCGTAGAGGCCGGCCGGCGCGTCGAACGAGCGGGGGCACCGGCCTCCCTTGCACGCGTTCTCCGTGAGGGTTCCGTTCCACCGGACGGTCCCGACGTGCGTCGCGTTCGGAGGGAGCGGATCCCGGTACACGAAGTCCGCGGGGCAGGCGACGAGCTCCGGCGCGACGGCGTCGGCGCGGCCGAAGTAGCCGAGCCAGAACTTCCCGGACCTCCAGCCGCGCTCGAGCGTCGGGGCGAGGCCGCCCGCCTCGTCGCACGCCGCGCCGGCGCCGAGCTGCACGGGCTCGGCGCGGCAGTTGCGGTACGTGAGCTCGATCTCGACGAACCCCTCGACCGGAAGGCGGACGCTCGTCGGCGCGATGCGGAGCGGAACGCAGGGACCCTCGTCGAGGGGATATTCGCCGCCGAGCTGGACGAGGCAGCCGGGGAGCAGGAACGCCGCGGCGAGGACCGGGGCGAGCGCGGACTTCATCCCTCCGGGATCCGGTCGGCACGGGAAGAAGGCGCCGTTCTCGTCGGGCAGGTCCCCAACGCCGCTGCCCCGGGGGTGAGGCGGTCGCTTCAAGCGTGAAGCGCGCGATGCCCGACCGATGAACCGCCTCGCCTCCGAGAAGGCGCCGTACCTGCGCACCGCCGCGAACCAGCCCGTCCACTGGTGGCCGTGGGGCGACGAGGCGTTCGCGGAGGCGCAGCGCACGGGCAAACCCGTGCTCCTCGACATCGGGGCCGTCTGGTGCCACTGGTGCCACGTCATCGACCGCGAAAGCTACGAGAACGCGGCGACGGCGCGCCTCATCAACGAGCGTTTCGTCCCCGTGAAGGTCGACCGCGACGAGCGCCCGGACGTCGACGCGCGGTACCAGAAGGCGGTCGCGGCCCTCACGGGCCAGGGGGGTTGGCCGCTCACCGTCTTCCTCACGGCGGACGGCAAGCCGTTCTACGGGGGCACCTACTTCCCGCCCGTCGACATGCACGGCCGACCCGGCTTCCCGCGCGTCCTCGAATCCGTCGCGCGCTTCTACGCGGAGAACCGTGACGAGGCCGCCGCGCAAGCCGACCGAATCCTCGCGGCCCTCGCGCGGCGCGGCGGGGCGGGCGCGCCGGGCGAGATCGCGCCAGGCCTCATCGACGACGCCGTTCGCCACGTCGAAAGCGAGTTCGACGCCGTGAACGGAGGCTGGGGCCACGCGCCGAAGTTTCCGCACACGAGCGCGATCGACCTCGCGATCGCCCGATACCGCCGCACGGGATCGGCCGCGCTCGAGGACGTCGCTCGCACGACGCTCGACCGGATGCTCGACGGCGGCGTCTACGACCACCTGGCGGGGGGCTTCCACCGGTATTCGGTGGACGCGCGCTGGCACGTCCCGCATTTCGAGAAGATGCTGCACGACAACGCCGGGCTCCTCGCGAACCTCGCGCACGCGGCGCAGGTGTGGCCGGGCCGCGGCTACGACGCGAAGGCGCGCGACGTGGCGCGTTTCATGGAAACCGTCCTCTCCGATCGCGATCATGGCGGGTTCTACGGCTCGCAGGACGCGGACGTCGGCCACGAGGACGACGGCGACTTCTTCACCTGGACGCTCGACGAAGCCGCGGCCGTCCTCGATCCCGAGGAGATGAGGCTCGCGGCCCTCCACTTCGGGCTCGCCGAGCGCGGCCCGATGCACCACGACCCGCGGCGCAACGTCCTCCACGTCGCCGCGAAGGCATCCGACCTCGCCCACGCGCTTGGCCGACCCGTCGCCGAGGTGGAGCGGGTCCTCGCCGAGGTCCGCCGCAAGATGCTTGCGGCCCGACTCGAACGGCCCGCGCCGTACGTCGACCGGACGCTCTACACGAATTGGAACGGCATGGCCGTCTCCGCGTTCCTCGCGCTCGCGGGGGCGACGGGCGAAGCGCGCTACCGCGACTTCGCGCGCCTCACGCTCGACCGGTTCCTCGACGAGGCCTGGTCGCGCGAGCGCGGATTCGCCCACGGCCTCGCGGACGACGGAACCCCGCTTTCGGGCGGCCTCCTCGACGACCAGGCCCAGATGCTTCCCGCCCTCCTCGACGCGCACGACCACACCGGGAACCGCCGCTACCTCGACGCCGCCGTTGCCGTCGCGGACCTTCTCGAGCGCGCCTTCGCCGCCCCGGGCGGCGGGTTGCGCGACCACGCGCCCGACCTCGCGGGCCCGGGCTCGCGCGTTCTCGAGACGCAGGTGGAGCGGCCCATCCAGGACAACCCGACGCCGAGCGCGAACGCGACGGCCGCCCGCGCCCTCGTCCGACTCGCGGCCGCGACGGGCGACGCGCGGCATCGCGACCACGCGCGACGCATCCTCGAGGCCTTCGCGGCCGAGGCGCCGCGCTACGGCCTCTTCGCCGCCGCGTGGTTCCTCGCGGCCGACGCGCTTCTCTCCCCGCCCCCGCAGGTGCTCGTCGTCGCGCGCGGCGAGGCGGCGGACGCGATGCGCGCGGCCGCCCTGCGCGCCTACGCGCCCGGACGGGTCGTCCGCGTCATCGGGGATGCGGCCGAACCCGGCGTCCCGGAGGAGGCGCGCGCGCTCGCGGCGCGCGCGGCGGGCCCCACGGCCCTCGTGTGCCTCGGCGAGCGCTGCCTCGCGCCCGCGGATTCGCCCGCGGCGCTCGAGACCCGCCTCGCCGAAGCCGGGAAAACTTGAAATGGGGTTCGCGCCATCCGCGTTCAACCCGGTTCTAAGACCAGGTTGACCAGATAGCCGGTGATCTCCATGCGAAACCCGCTCTTCGTCATCGCCCTCCTGACCGCAAGCGCCCTTGCGGGCTGCGTCCTGCCTGAACCCGCCGGCCCCCGCGACGAGACGCCCGCGGGCGCCTACCGCGCGATGGGCTTCAACGGCACGCACTGGCCCGACCTCGAGGGCGCGAGGGTCACGATCCTCTCCTACGACGCCTTCCGGTCGAGCTTCAACAAGCTCGCCGCCCAGTTCACGAACCTCACGAACGGCACGGCCGTCCTCATCACGGAGGAGGACACGGGCCGCGTGCTCCAGCGCGCGACGCTCGAGCGCGGCGCGCCGAGCTTCGACGTCATCTACGGCATCGACAACGTCCTCCTCGGCCGCGCGACGCGGGACGGCGTCTTCCGCGCCTACGAGCCCACGCTCGCCTCGCGCATCGACCCCGCCTTCGCGCTCGGCCCGAAGTGGCCCGCGACCCCCGTTTCGCACGGCTACATCGCGGTGAACGTGGACCCGCGCGCGAACCTCACGATCGAGACGCTCGACGACGTGCGCGCGCACGCCGACCGGTTCGTGACCGAGGACCCGCGCACCTCGACGCCGGGCCTCGGCTTTCTCATCGCGACCGTCGGCGTCTACGGCGAGGACGACGACGACGATTACCTCGACTATTGGAAAGATCTCTTCGACGGGGGCGTCCTCGTGACCTCGAGCTGGACCGACGCGTACGTGAACCACTTCACGGGAGGCTACGGACAGTGGGAGACGGGCGCGCGCGTCGACCGCCCGATCGTGACGAGCTACACGACGAGCCCGGCCTACGAGATGTACTACGGCTACGATACGCTGAACGCGAACGTCCTCGCGCCGAACGCCACCTTCCACCAGATCCAGACCATGGGCGTCGCGAACGGCACGAAGAACCTCGCCGCGGCCGAGGCGTGGATCGAATTCACCCTCACCGACGCGTTCCAGGCGACGCTCGCGGAGCAGGAGGCCATCTACCCGGTCGCGCGCAGCGTTTCCGTGGAGAGCGTCTTCGCGGGCCGTGACCCCGCGCCGGGCACGTTCCAGCCCGCGCCCTTCGACGTCGCGACGCTCGACGCGAAGGTGGAAGGCTGGGTCCGCGCGTGGACGGACCTCTACGAGCGCCACAGGGCGTCGGCATGAGACGCCGCGCGTGGCCGCTCCTTGCGGCCCCGCTCGCGGTCCTCGCAGCGTTCTTCGCGCTTCCGCTCGCCGCCGTCCTCGCGCGGGCGGCGGGCGATGCGTCCGCGTGGGCGTGGATCGCGACCTCCCCGTTCGTCTCGAGCCGGCTCGCCCTCGCCTTCGGGCAAGCCCTCGCATCCGTCGCGCTGACGCTCGCCGTCGCGGTCCCGCTCGCGTGGCTCCACCACGCGCGCCGCGTCCCGTTCTCGCGCCTTCAGCTCGCGGTCCATGCCGCCCCCTTCGTTCTTCCCGTGTTCGTCGTCGTCTTCGGGCTCCAGGCGCTCCTCGGCGACCACCTGCGCGTGTTCGGACCGCTCGGGGCGGTGGTGCTCGCGCACGCGTACTACAACTATGGATTCGCCGCGCGCCTCCTCCACGCCGCGCTCGAGCGCCGCCCGCGCCGCCTCGAGGACGCCGCGCGCGTCCTCGGCGCGCCTCCCCTCGCGGCCGGCCTCCGCACGACGCTCCCGCTCCTTGCGCCCGCGGCGGGCGCCGTGGCCCTCCTCGTCTTTCTCTTCTCGTTCACGAGCTTCGGCGTCGTCCTCTTCCTCGGGGACGGTCGCGTCTCGACCCTCGACACGCTCATCTACGAAAACCTCGCGGGCTCGTTCCCGACCACCGGCCGCGCGGCGGCGCTCGGCGCGCTCCAGCTCGGCCTCAACCTCGTTCTCCTGCTCGTCTACGTCGCGCTTGCGCGCCGCGCCGCGCGCACGCCCCGCGAGGCGCCGCGGCCGGCGCCCCGCGCGGGATTCGCCGCGATGACCCTCTCGATTGCGGCGCTCGGGGTGGCGCTTGCGCCCCCCGCGGCCGTGCTCGTCGGCGCCTTCCGCGTCCGCGGCGCGTGGACCCTCGAGGCCTGGCGCGCGCTCGCGGACCGCGCCCACCCGTCCCACCTCGGCGGCTTCGACCTCGGCCTCGCGCTGGGGCTCTCCATCGGCTACGCGCTCGCGACGGCCTTCCTGGCCCTCGCCCTCGCGGCGCTCCTCGCCTACGGCCTGGCGCGCTCGCGCGGCGCGACACGCGCCCTCGTCGAGGCCGCGGCGACGCTGCCCCTCGGAACCTCGAGCGTGCTCCTCGGCCTCGGCTACGCGCTCGCCTTCGGCGTCGGCGGGACGCCCGATCTCCGCGGCACGTACGCTGTCGTGCTCCTCGCGCACACGCTCGTCGCGTTCCCGTTCGCGGCGCGCGCGCTCGTCCCTGCCCTCGACGCGCACGACCGCCGGCTCGACGACGCGGCGGCCGTCCTCGGCGCGAAGCCCTCGGAGGTCGCGCGCCGCATCCACCTGCCGCTCCTCAGGGCGCCGCTCGCCGTCGCGGGCGGTCTCGCCGCGGCGTTCTCGCTCGGCGATTTCGGCGCGAGCCTCATCCTCATGAGGCCGGACACCATGTCGCTCAGCGTGTGGATCGCGCGCCACGGCGGCCTCGGAAGCTTCGATCCGATTTTGCGCGCGCAATCGATGGCGCTCACCGCGGTCCTGATGCTCCTCACGATCGCCGCGTTCCTCGTCGCCGAACGCTTCCGCGCGGAGGGCGACGCGTGACGCTCGCGGTCCGCGACCTCGCGTTCGCGCACCCGGGCGCCCCTCGGCTCCTCGACGGCGTCGCGTTCGAGGTGCCGCGCGGACGCAGCGCTTTCGTGCTCGGGGCGAGCGGCGCGGGCAAGACGACCCTCCTGCGCTGCATCGCGGGTCTCGAGACCGGATATACAGGCAGCGTCCTGTGGGACGGCGCGCCGCTCGACGCCGTTCCGGCGCACGCGCGCCGGATCGGCTTCCTGTTCCAGGAGCCCGCGCTCTTCCCGCACCTCGACGTGGAACGCAACGTCCGCTTCGGCATGCGCTACCGCGGCCTTGCGCGCCGGGACGAGCCGGAGGAGGCGCGGCGCCTCCTTGCGCTCGTCGGGCTCGAGGACAAGGGTCGCCGCGGCGTCGACGCGCTCTCGGGCGGCGAGCGCCAGCGCGTCGCCCTCGCCCGCGCCCTCGCGGCCGCGCCGCGCGCGGTGCTGCTCGACGAGCCGCTGAGCGCGCTCGACCGCGACCTGCGCGTCTCGCTCGGCGAGCGCGTGAAGAAGCTTCTCGCGCGCGAAGGCGTCGCCGCGATCTGGGTCACGCACGACGCCGACGAGGCGAAGCGCCTCGCGGACGCGACGTGGCGGCTCGAGGCGGGACGCCTCGCGTGATCACTTCGCGGGCGGCCGGAGGTCCTCGATCGCGGGCGAGGCGCCCTGGTAGACGCGCACCGCGAGGTCGTAGCGTCCGCGGTGCTCCGCCGCCGGCACGGGGACCGGCGTGCCCGCGACCGTCTCCGGCGCGTGCGTGATCTTCAACCGGACGACGGGGTCGCCCCCCGCGAGCGCGGCGACGAGGAGCACGAGCTCGTTCGCGCCCGAGGCCGTCTCGCCCGACGCGAGGACGGCGCCGTCGGGGCCGAGCACCTCGACCGCGGCCGAGAGCCGCTCGCCGAGCGCGAGCCGGAGCGCGAGCGCGCGGCCGTCGGGGCCCGAGGGCACGGTGTGGTTCGCCCATTTCGCGGAGGGGCCGGTGACGAGTTGCCACACGGGTTCGCCCTTGTAGTCGTGCCGCGCGTCGACGTGGAGCGTCGATTGCGCCGTCGCGGTCGCGCCGTCGTCGTCCGTGACCGTGAGACGCACCACCCGAACGCCGGGCTGGGGGAACGTGACGCCCTCGACGCGCGGGCGATCCGAGCTCAGGACCACCGTGTCCCCCTCGAGGACCCGCCAGTCGTACCGGGCGATCGTCCCGTCGCGGTCGCCCGACCCCGTGGCATCGAGCGCGAACAGGTCGCGCGGGAGCCCGCGCGGGCCCGCGGGCCCCTCGACCGCGATCGCGGCGACGGGCGGCCGGTTCCCCGGGGACCCGGTGGGGGTCGTCCCGGGAGGCGGGTAGCGGCTGCGCTCCTCGTCGGGGATCTCGGCGAGAGGCTTCGTGTCGGCGACCTCCGCGAGGCGCGCGATGCAGCCCGCCGTCGCGGGCGCGAGGAGCGCGAGCGCGAGGGCGAGCGCGAGGGGGACCCGACGCATCGGGCGGCCATGGCAAGGGCGGGTCAAGGCCTTTGCGGGGGCGACGTCGCGCTAAGGCCCCTCGCGAGCGACGTCCTGCGCGTCCTGCAAAGCCGCATAGACAGCCCGGAAGGTCCCCATCATCGAGCCGTCGTCTTCCGGGAAGATGTCCGCGAAGGACTTCGACGGGATCACCGTGGCGATCCAGTTTTCGCCGCCGTCGGGGGCGATGTCCAGGCTCACGACCGCGGTCGGGGACTCGCAGGCGTCCACGCTGTCGCAACCCAGAAGGGCGGAGAGGACGCCGAAGAAGACGATCTCGCCCCGGACGGCCTCCTTGAGGCGGATCCCGACCGCATCCGTCACGCCATCGTGGAAGCCTGTCGCGTTGAGGAACGTGAACCGGCCCGAGTCCTCGATCCGGACCGCGAGGTAACCGCGCGAGAATCCGTCGAGGGCGGGCTCGACGGAGGCGGCGAGCATGACGAGGAGGACGGGGCGACCGTCCTCCTCGAGGAGCGCGAGAATCCCGGTCGGACGCGCGGCGTGCGTTCGGTGGACGAAGAGGACGTCCTCGACGCCTCGCCGGTCGAGGTCGACCACGCGCACCGTCGCCCCCGTGATGCCCTGCTCCGACCGTTCGAGCCGCGCATGGACGATGTCGATCGAGTCGACCGGCGTGAGGATGACGTTGCGGTAGATCCCGATGTCGCGCGCGGGATCCATCACCTCGTCCACCGGCTTGTAGCCGGCTGCGAGGACGGTCGGCAGGGCGAGGACGAGCGCGAGGACGAGGGCCCGGTGCATGGACCCCGAGCGACCCCGTCTGTTTTGATCCTTTCCGGGATCGGTCGCGCCTCACCCCGATCGGGAGCGGTCGAGGAGGATCTTGCGCTCCGTCCGGGCGATCATCTCCCGCACCCGCGGGAGAGCGTCGATGTTCGCGGAAACGGACGTGATGCCCCACCCGATGAGCTTCTCGACGAATTTCGGGTTCGATCCCGCCTGCCCGCAGATCGAGGTCTGCACGCCGCGCTTCCGGGCCGCCTCGATGGTCATCTGGATGAGCTTGCCGATCGCGGGATGGAACTCGCTGTAGAGCTTCGCGACGTTCTCGTTGTTGCGGTCCACGGCGAGCGTGTACTGGGTGAGGTCGTTCGTGCCGAAGCTCACGAAGTCGAGACCTTCGTCGAGGAGATCGTCGATGATGAGGGCCGCGGCCGGGATCTCGATCATGATCCCGAATTCGCAGTCGCGGTGCGGCTCGAGGCCCACCTCGCGCATGAGCCTCTTTGCGTCCCGGATCTCCTCGGGACGGCCCACGAGCGGGAGCATGACGCCGATGTTCGTGAACCCCTCGTCGATGAGCTTCTTGATCGCCTTGAATTCGGCCTTCACGAGGTCGGGCTGGTCGATCGAGCGCCGGATGCCGCGCCAGCCGAGCATGGGGTTGTGCTCGTGCGGCTCGTCGCCGCCGCCCTCCATCGCGCGGAACTCGTCCGTCGGCGCGTCGAGCGTGCGGACCCAGACGGTGCGCGGGAACATCGGCTCCGCGACCACCTTGATGCTCTCGACGAGGTACTTGACGTACTCGTCCTCGCGTCCGCCGCGGATGAGCGAGAGCGGGTGCTTGCCGAGACCGAGCACGATGTGCTCGACCCTCAGGAGACCCACGCCGTCGGGATCCGTCTTCATCGCGCGCTCGATGGCCTCGGGCATGCTGATGTTGACCTTCACCTGGGTCGCCGTGAGGGGCTTCGCGGCGGCCGCGACGGCGGGACCCGCGGCGGGCTGCGAGGCGGCCTTCGCGGCGGCCTTCGTCGCGCCCTCGAACACCTGGCCCTTGTCGCCGTCGACGGTGATCACGTGGCCGGCCTTGAGCGTCTTCGTCGCCGTCTTGGTGCCGACGACGGCGGGGACGCCGAGCTCGCGGGAGACGATGGCCGCGTGGCATGTCATGCCGCCCTCGTCCGTGACGATGGCCGCGGCGCGACGCATCGCGGGCACCATGTCGGGCGTCGTCATGGCCGTCACGAGGATGTCCCCCTGGCCGCACTGATCGAGATCGTCGGTGGAATCGACGCGCGCCACCTTGCCGGAGGCGATGCCGGGCGAGGCGCCGAGGCCCGCAAGAAGGACCGCGGTCGCGCTTTTCGCGTCGCCGCCCGCCGCGGGCTTCGCGCCCTTCGCGTCCTTGCCCTTGATCGTCGTGATCGGCCTCGCCTGGAGCACGTAGAGGTTGCCGTCCTTGCCGAAGGCCCACTCGACGTCCTGCGGCGAGCCGTAGTGCTGCTCGACGGTGCGCGCGAGGCCCGCGAGCTGCTTGAGCTCGGCGTCGGAAAGCACGCGCGCCTCGCGCTTGTCCTTCGGGACCGCCTCGACGACCGTGCGGTCGTCCTTGCCGCGGACGTGCTGCGACTCCTTGACCGCGACGTGCACCGTCGAGGCCTTGCCGTCGGGCGCGAGGACGTAGTGGTCGGGGCTCACGGAGCCCGACACGACGCCTTCGCCGAGGCCCCACGCGGCCTCGACGATGATCTGGTGCTCGCCGGTGGTCGGGTGGCGCGTGAACATGACGCCGGCCTTCGCGGCGTCGGCCATCTTCTGCACGACGACCGCGATCGCGACCTTCTCGTGGACGAAGTCGTGCTTCGTGCGGTAGAACGTGGCGCGCGGCGTGTAGAGCGAGGCCCAGCAGCGGCGGACGTGCTCGACAAGGCTCTCCTCGCCGCGGATGTTGAGGTAGGTGTCCTGCTGGCCGGCGAACGAGGCTTCGGGAAGGTCCTCCGCGGTCGCCGAGGAGCGGACGGCGACGAGGGGACGCTCCTCCTTCTCGGCCTTGGCGAGCGAGCGGTACGCGTCCGCGATCTCCCGCGCGAGCTTCTCGGGCATCTTCGTCTCGAGGACGAGCTTGCGGACCTGGTCCGAGGCGGCCTGCAACGACTTGTTGTCGTCCACGTTGAGCGCGGCGAGGATGGGGAAGATTTTCTGACCGAGCCCCGTCTCCTCGAGGAAGCGCCGGAAGGCCGGCGCGGTCACCACGAAGGCGGGCGGCACCGGCAGGCCGATCTGGATCATCTCGCCCAGGTTCGCGCCCTTGCCGCCCACGAGCTCGAGGTCGTCTCGTCCGATCGTCGTCGCCCACACCACGTTCTGCTTCGTCATCGTCATCGCTCCTTGCGCGCGCCGGCCGGGGCCCTGAGGGACTCCACCGCCGCCTTGCGCTTCTCTTCGTAGGACTCGGTCGCCCGCGCGATGATCTCGCCCGCCGTCTCGGGGTCGAGCCTCAGCGCGAGGCCGAGCGCGTCCATCTCCGCTTCCGCGGCGCCGGGGGCCGCCCGCGGAGCGTTGCGCATCTCGAGCGAGGCGAGATGCTCGCGCACGCCGCGGGCGAGCGTCATCACGCGCGTGAAGCGCTGGATGAACCCGACCGAGGGCGCGACATGCCCGCTCTCGATGCGCGACAGGCTCTCGCGCCTCAGCCCGAGGCGCTCGGCGAGCCACTCCTGCTTGAAGCCGTACCGGTCGCGCAGGTTCCGGACCTCGAGGCCGGGCTGGTCGGCCAGGACAAGCCGGCCGGCGAGGTCGGTCTGGAACTCGGCGAGACGCGTCGGCAGCAACGTGACGTTCGAAGTCACACGCTGGTAAAAGCTTACCGGCAAGGGCCCGAACCCTTTGTGATCCACCACGTCACACGGAACCGTCATGGGGAGAGGCCTACGGCTGCAGGTCGAAACAACGGAGGCCCGGGCCGGAGCCCGGGCCGAGAAAGGATGCGGCCTAAGCGGCCGCGAGGGGCCTACTTCTTGGCCGGCTTCTTGTCGCCGCCCGCGGCGGGCTTCGCCTCGGGCTTCGCGCCCGCCTTGGCGTCGGGCTTGGCGCCCTTCGCGTCGGGCTTCGCGCCCTCGGCGGGGGCCGCGCCCTCGGCGGCGGGGGCCTCCTCCTTCTTCTCCTTCGGGGGCGGGGCGATGGCCTTCGCGGCCTTGATCTTGCCCTCGAGGAACAGGCGGACCTGGTCCTCGCCCTTCTCGAGCTGGAGGTGGGTCGGCGTGGGGAGCTTCATGTTGGCCTTGCGGAAGGCTTCCTTCACGGCGGGCCAGTGCTCGGGGCGCACGCGCGCCGTCATGAGCTCCTGGCCGCGCTGGAGGCGCGCCGCGACGCCGACGGCCTTGCCGAACGAGCGGCGCATGCCCTGCGACACACGGTCGGCGCCGGCGCCCGAGGCCTGCTTGTTCTCGCGGAGGACCTCGTGCGGGTAGACGCGGAGCTTGAGGTGGTAGCCCGTCGCGCCGCAATACTTCATGAGGACCCGGTTCGCGGCGACACGGGCGCTCTCGAGCGCGTTGTGGGTGATCGCGACGCGCTCGTCCACGACGAGGGACGCCACGATGGGGAAGTTCGTCGTCTTGTCGCCCAGGTCAAACTGGGAGATGCGCGAGCCCGGGACGCCGCCCATGTACTTGCGGCGCGTGTAGGATTGGCTCTTGATGCGCTTGTAAAGGCGTCCGGGCCTGGTCTTTGCCATGGAAACCACCCTGGAGGGGGATACCCCGCGGTCGGGGCTGACGCTGCAGGGCGCTTCCGGTTAATAACGCTTCGCCGCCCGGTCGCGCGGTTTTCCGCGGAATTCAGGCGAAGCCCGCCGGCCCGCCCGCCGGCGTCTCCGGGAGGCCCGCCGGCGGGGCCGCCGGGGCCTCGACGCCGAGGCCGCGGGCCCCGACGAGGCCCTCGAGGGCGGGCTGGGGGAAGTAGCGGACGCTTGCGCCCTCGCGGGCCTTGCGGACGAGGCCCGCCTCCTCGAGTCGCGCGAGGTGCTTGTGCGCGAGGCTCGGACCCATCCCGAGGCCCTCGCACACCTCCTTCTGGGCGGATCCGGGGCGCTCGAGGACGTAGCGCGCGAGGCGGCCCGCGGTCGCCGTGCGGAGGACGGAGACCGCGAGCCGGTCGCCCGCGGCCACGTCGCCCACCGCAAAGAAGCGGCGGAAGGTGAGGTGCTTCTCGCTCGTCACGAACTTGCCGCCTTCGAGACGGTCGAGGTGGTAGACGGCCGTGCCCCATCCGATGCCGCACGTCGTCGTGATCTCCTTGATCGTGATGCCGGGCTTCGCCTTGATCGCCGCGAGGACGCGCTCGCGCACCGCGTTGTCGAGGAGCGCCGAAGGCGCGATGCGCGAATAGAGGCCGACGAACGCGAAACGCGCGAAGCCCCCGTTCCACGCGAGCAGCCCGAGGAGCGCGGCGCCCGCGGAGGCGGGGGCCGCGGCCTCGAGGGCGGGCATCACCGCTTCGGTGAGCGCTTCGCCGCGATCCTCGGACGAAGACGCGCGCGGAGCCATCGCCTCGCCGCGATGCATCGGGCCGAAACCGGCCGTCGCAAGCGACGTCGGAACGAGACGCGTCGCGTCCGGCACGGGCTCGCCCGCGAGGGCGACGGGCACCACGAGGTCGCCGAGCGCCACGCGCGTCTCGAGGTCGAGGGACGCGGCCGTGGCGGCGGGCAGGACGGCGAGGGCCGAGAAGGCGAGAATGAGGACGGGGACGGTTCGCATGGGGGCTCGACGCTCCGTGGCCCGCGGTTCTCGCGGGTCCGGCGCATCCCGTTTGTGGATGCCGGTGTGAAATCCCCTCGCGGAGGGCCCCCCGGCCCCTGGGGCCGCGGCCCCCGGGGACCCGCTAGGCGGTCGGCGCGAGGAGCCAGCGCGCGAACCCGTCGCCGCCGGCGCTCTCGTGGTGCAGGTGGAACCCGACCACGCCGCCGGCGCATCCCTGGAGATGGACGTCGTGGACGAGGCTCTCGCCCGCCCCCGGCCAGGACAGGGGGAGGCCGGGACCCTCCCGGTACCCATCCGGGCCGGATCCGCAAAGGGCCCGCGCCACGAGCCGCTCGGCCCCCTCCGAGCGGGCCTCGATCGTGAGGTTCAGGCGCCACAGATTCCCCTCGGGCTGAAGCGCGTTCAGCGTCGCCACGAGGCCCGAGGGACCGAGGTCGATCGCGGCGCCGGGCCGGGGTCGCGCCTGGAGCGCGACCTCGAGGGTCGCGCGGCGCTCGCCCACCGTGAGCTCGAAGGCGTGGGGACCGGGCGCGCCGGGGACGAACGCGTAGCGGTACGCGCGCGTGTGCGCGCCCGGGGCGAGCGTGACGTTCACGACGTCGACGATTTCGCCCGCGAAGCGGAGGGTCGCGAACCGCGTCGCCATCGTGTCGCCGCGGTTCTCCACCACGAACTGCACGTGCACGCGCTCGTCCTCGTATCCCCCGCCTTCGGGCGCGGCGCTGAAGTTCGCGATCTCGAAACGGGCGCCCGCAAACCAATCGTCCGGGCGCGCGTCGGGAAGGGCCGGGCCGCCGCCGATGGAGGCGATGCACCCTGCCGCGAGGGCCGCCGCGACGACGAGCCCCGCAAGGAGCCACGCGTGGACCTTCATCGCGGGCGCGCGATGCGCGCGGACGGATAAGCGTCATCGTCCACGGCTCGAACGATCGCGCCTTTCACACCGGCATCCAAGCTGGTTATCACCCCCGCCGCCGAGGTTGGTCCGGTGACGCACATGGTTGCGAACAACACGATCCACGGCCTGAAGTCGAACGCCCGCCGGTTCCTCCGGCCTTTCACCGCGCTCGCGGTGCTGCTCGTCGGCATGCTCGCCCT
>Ga0247719_1000172_pt1 | contig 45658 bp, 35 predicted proteins | sample 41E_DmetaG_FD_189046 | JGI IMG/M metagenome (GOLD analysis project Ga0247719, IMG submission 189046) | Soil microbial communities from hillslope of Landscape Evolution Observatory, University of Arizona, Oracle, AZ, United States - 4-1-E_D | ecosystem: Engineered > Artificial ecosystem >...
GTGGCGGCGGCATGGGCAATCGCCGCCCCGGCGGTACGATGAGCCCCGAAGATGCGCGGCAGTTCCGTGCCGAGATCCGGCAGTTCGCCGGCACGGCGCAGCAGATGCGCGGGCTGCTCCAGGGGCAGAAGGAAGACCTGCAGGCGCTCGACGACATCCTGCGCAGCCTGCGCGCGCTCGACAACGACAAGGTGTTCGCCGACCCGGCGCAGTTCGACCGCCTCCAGGCACAGGCGGCCGACGCGATCAAACGCTTCGAGTTCAACCTGCGCCGGCGCGCCGAGCTGAAGGGCAACGAAGTCTTCCTCTCGGGCGACGGGGACGTGCCGGAGGAATTCAGGAAGCTCGTGGAGCAATACTACAAGTCGCTCTCGAAGGGCGGAGGCAGGTAGGGAGAAGGGCAGGCCCAGGCAGGGTTCACGGGCCGCATCGGACAGTACGTCTCAGGGACTTCAAACGATGTTCAACACAGTACGCCCACTGATCGCATTCCTTGCGCTGACGCTCGTCGCCCCCGTGGCGGCGCAGCAGAAGCCGTCCGCCGGAAAGCCGGCGGCGGGCAAGAGCCCGACCATTGACATTCCCTTCGAGCAGTACACGCTGCCGAACGGGCTTCGCGTGATCCTGTCGCAGGATCGGTCCGTACCCCGCGTCGCCGTCAACGTCTGGTACCACGTCGGCTCGAAGAACGAAGAGAAGGGGCGCACCGGGTTCGCGCACCTGTTCGAGCACGTGATGTTCACCGGCTCGGGCAACATCCCCTACGGCGTGCACGACCAGCTCACCAACGGCGTCGGCGGCAGCAACAACGGCACGACCGACAACGACCGCACGCTCTACTTCGAGACGGTGCCCTCCAACTACCTCGAGACGGCGCTGTGGCTCGAGTCGGACCGCATGGGGTTTCTGCTCGAGGCGCTCGACATCGACAAGCTCAACGCGCAGCGCGACATCGTCAAGAACGAGCGGCGCCAGCGGATCGACAACCAGCCGTACGGCCGCGTCGGCGAGATCCTGTCGGCGGCCACCTACCCGCCGGGGCATCCGTACTCGTGGTCGGTGATCGGCAGCATGGAGGACCTGTCGGCGGCGTCGGAAGAGGACGTGAAGAACTTCTTCCGCCTCTATTACGCGCCGAACAACGCGATCCTGACGATCGTCGGCGACTTCGATCCCGCGCAGACGAAGGGGTGGATCGAGAAGTACTTCGGCGGGATCCCGCGCGGCAAGCCGATCGAACGGCCGAAGATCGAGCCGGTGACGCTGGCGGCCGAGAAGCGGCTGCTGTTCGAGGACGCCGTCCCGACGCCGCGTCTCTACATCCAGTGGCCGACCGTCGGCCGCAGGAACGCCGACCAGTTCGCGCTGAGCGTACTCGCCTCGGTGCTCACCGGCGGACGGACCGCGCGGCTGACGAAGGCGCTCGTCTACGACAAGCAGGCGGCGGCGAACATCGGCGCCTTCCAGTCGACCTCCGAGGACGTCGGGGAGTTCGAGATCAGCGTCACGCCGCGCCCGGGCCACGCCCTGGCGGCAATCGAGCAGGAGATCGACGCGATCCTCGAGAAGCTGAAGGCCGAGGGGCCGACGGAACAGGAGCTCCAGCTTGCGACGGCCTCGCAGGAGCTGAACTTCGTCGCCGGCCTGCAGTCCCATCTCGGGAAGTCGATGCAGCTCGCCGACGGTGCCGGGTACCACAACGATCCCGGCTACTACAGGAAGGCCTACGAGGCGCGCCGGGCCGTGACGACGGAGGACGTGAAACGCGTGGCAAACAAGTACCTGACCAAAGGGCGCGTCGTGCTGAGCGTCGTTCCCAAGGGCAAGCCGGAGCTCGCGTCGAAGCCGGAAGCCAGCACGAAGGTCGGCGGCGCGGGGGAGGTGAAGTGATGCGCCGTCACATGTGGTCCATTGTCGTGTTCCTCCTGACCCTGCCGGTCGCCGCACCGCTTGCGCAGCAGTCGTTCGACCGCACCAGGCCGCCCACGCCCGGCAAGACACCAGAGCTGCGCGTGCCCAAGTGGACCACCGGCAAGCTCTCGAACGGCGCGATGCTCATCGTGGCCGAGCGCCGCGACCTGCCGCTCGTGTCGTTCAGCATCACGTTCCTCGGCGGCAGCAACCAGTTCGAGAAGCCGGACAAGCTCGGCGTCGCGGCGTTCACGACGTCGATGCTGCGCGAAGGCACCCGCACGCGGAGCGCCGAGCAGCTCGCGCTCGACCTGCAGCTCCTCGGCACGAGCGTGGGCGCGTCGGTCGGCAGCGAGAGCGGGTCGCTGTCGTTCCTCTCGACCACCGAGAAGTTCGGGCCGACGCTCGAGATCCTCGGCGACATGCTGCTGAACTCCACGTTCCCCGACGCCGCCCTCGAGCGGCTGCGCGGGCAGCGTCTCGTGCAGCTCGCGCAGCAGAACGCGCAGCCGGGCGTCATCGGCAGCCGCGTCTTCTCCCGCGTCCTCTACGGGCAGGCGCATCCCTTCGGGCAGTACACGACCGAGGCGACGGTGAAGGCGGTCACGCGCGACGACGTCGTGGCCTTCCACAAGGACTACTTCGAGCCGGGACGCGCGATCGTCACGGTCGTGGGGGACATCGACCTGCCGACCGCCAGGGCGGCCATCGAGAAGACGCTCTCGGGGTGGACCGCCGGCGGCAGCAAGCCGTCGTTCGCCTACCCGCCGCTGCCGGAGCAGCGCGCGACGACGATCTACCTCGTCGACAAGCCGGGCGCCGCGCAGTCGGTCGTCAACATCGGGCTGCCGGGGCCGCCCAGGAGCACGCCCGATTACATGCCGCTGCAGGTGATGAACTTCATCCTCGGCGGGCACTTCCAGTCGCGGCTGAACGCGAACATTCGCGAGGAGAAGGGCTACAGCTACGGCGTCAACTCGTGGTTCGCGTACGGCAAGGGGCCCGGCCCCTTCACCGCCAACGGCGACATCGTCACGGAGAAGACCGCCGAGGCGCTCCAGGAGTTCATGAAGGAACTGCGCGGCATCCACGGCGAGCGGCCGATCACCGACGAGGAGATGCAGACCGCGCGTGACTCGCTGATCCAGCGGCTGCCCGGCCAGTTCGAGTCGGTCCAGGGGATCGGCAGCGCGATCACCACGCTGTACGTGAACGACCTCCCGGCCGACTACTACCAGACCTACGCGAAGGCGGTGTCGGCGGTCACCAAAGAGGACGTGCTGCGGATGGCGAAGAAGTACATCCCGCTCGACCGCCTGAACATCGTGATCGTCGGCGATCGGAAGACGATCGAAGCGCCGCTGAAGGGAACCGGCATCGCGCCGATCGTGCTGCTCGACGAGCACGGCAACCCCTCGAAGTAGCCGCGGCAGGAGCGGGGGTCGGGAACTGGAGGCTTCTGGCCCTCGCGATCTCGTGCCGTCCGTAGCGTTGCCGGCGCTGCGCCCGCCGGCGGAGCCCGTGCAAACGTCAAACGTCAGGGAACGGCACCATGCTTGCGCTCACCCTTGTCCTCGTTGTCGGCGGAAGCGCTCTGGCCGTGGGATCGCCTGACGTGTTCCACCAGAAGCCGGGGAGCCAGAAGCCAGTTCGTGAGAACACCGTTTACGTCGAGTGGTTCGGTCCCCCCGGCTCGCTCAACGAGATGGTGCTGCAAGCCGATGCGGTGGTCGCGGGCCGTGTCAGCGGCAGTCGTCCGCAGGATCGGCAGACCCGGATCGCGACGATGGTCCGCACGGCCGTCCGATTGAACGTGTCGGACGTCTTCCGCTACGTGCCGGCACATCCGATCGACTCCGACGAGCTGTGGGTGAATACCGAGGGTGGCGAACGCGACCGCGGCGACCACATCGAGCGTACCGTGGCCGCCGGGTTTTCGCCGCTCCAGGCCGGACAGGAATACGTCCTCTTCCTGAGGCATATGGGCGATGGCTGGGAGCTCGCCTATGGACCGGACTCGGTCTTTCAGATCACCCACGAGGGCGTCGTCACGGAGGGCCGGTCGGACGTCGCGCGGGGCGTCAAAGGCATGGCCCCGGCGTCGTTCAAGGCCAGGCTCTGGAATCTCGGCGTTGGGAAGCAGGGACTGAGGGGCCGATCTCCATCTCACCTTTTCATCGTCGACGCGCGGGCGAGGTTCGCGCGCGCGTCGGCGAAGTCGGGCCGCAGGCGGAGTGCCGCCTCGAAGTGGCGGACTGCCTCCTCGAACTCGTTGATCTGCATCAGCAGCACGCCGTAGGCGTTGTGGACGTCGGCCGTCTCGGGCCCGCTGCCGTACGTGAGCGCCGCGTCGTACGCGTCGATCGCCTCCTCGATCTGTCCGAGCCGGTGGAGCACGTTGCCGAGCACCGCATGCGCGCCGGCATCGGTCGGCACCAGCCGCACGGCCTGCCGCAGGTGCCTCGCCGCGTCCTCCAGGCGGTCCACCTCGAGGAAGGCGAGCGCCAGGTTCGTGTGCGCGAGCGCCGACTGCGGCGACGCGCGCAGCGCCTCCCGGTACTGCGCAATCGCCTCGTCCGTCCGGCCGAGCGCGCGGTGGGCGTTCGCCAGCGCGATGTAGCCGTCGGGATCGCGCGTGACGCTCACGGCCCGCTGAAGGCGGACGACGGCGTCGTGCGGGCGCCCGAGATCGAGGAGCACGAGGCCGAGGTTGTACTCGGCGCGCACGATGCGCGGATCGGCGGCCAGCACGGCGCGGTACTCGGCGGCCGCCTCCTCGAGCCGGCCGAGCCGGTGATACGCGGCCCCGAGGTTCGCGCGCGCCTCCGGATAATCGGGTTTCAGGGCGAGCGCCGTGCGGAGGCGCTCGATGGGACGGTTGAGATCGGCCTGCGGGTCGCGCATCTCGATCTCCGCGAGGTTGTTGTGCGCCATCCACGCGGACGGATTGCGCTCGATCGTGCCGGCGTAGAGCGCTTCCGCGCTGACGTAGAGATGGCTTTGCTTCCAGGTGAGGATGGCGAGCGGAACCGAGAACGCGATCGTGATCCCGAGTGTCGCGGTCGCTGGAGCGACCCGCCCCGAGAGCAGACGAACGCTGGCTGCCGCAACGAGCGCCAGTACTGAGATGCTCGCCAGGTACTGGAAGTGGTCGGCGACGAACGCGTAGCGGAACGGGTACACGTCGACGAAGCCCAGCGCCGGGAAGAGCGTGCCCCCGAACAGCAGCGCCGCGGCGAGCAGCGCGCGCGAGCGGCGGCGAAGCGCCCACAGCACGGCGAGCGCCAGGAGCGCCGCCAGCGGGAAGACGTACTGCCACACCGCGGCCGCATCGACGTTCCACCGAGGGTAGATGAACGCGAGGTCCGCCGGCCACAGGAGCTTCCCGAGATAGAACCAGACGGCACGGGCCGCGATCAGCAGACGCTCGACCGCCGTCAACTGGAAGTCGACCCCTTCGGCGCCGATCGACCAGCGTTCGACCCACGCGGTGAGGAGTCCGGCCGCGATCCCGATGACGAAGAACGGCAGCAGCGGCTGCACGTCGCGTCTCCACTCCAGGCGTCCGCGCTGCCACCAGAAGACGACGAGCAGCGCCGCGGGCAGCGTGGCCGTGACGGTCTTCGCGAAGAGCGCGAGCAGGTACAGGATGAACGCCCTCCACCACGCCGCGCCCGCACGCGTCGCATCGAAGCGCAGGTACACGAGCGCCGCAGCCAGATAGAAGAAGCCCGACAGCGTGTTCTTCAGCTCGGTGATCCACGCTACCGACTCCACGTGCACGGGGTGCAGCGCGAACAGGAACGCCGCAGCGATGGCGCCCGGGACGGCGAGGTGCGCGAGGATGCGGTACAGGAGGAATGCCGACAACGCGTGAAGGCAGATGTTGACCAGGTGGTAACCCAGCGTGTCGTAGCCCCACAGCGCCTGCTGGATCCAGAACGCCGTGTGTGCGAGCGGGTAGTACTGCTGCGTCGCGCCGACGTCGAACCAGATCCGCCAGAGCCCGCCCAGCGACTGAAGCTCCGGCCGCGTGAGGTGGTGGTCGTCGTCCCACACGATCCCGCCGTGCCACGCCGGGTGGTAGGCGGCGAGCGTGACCGTGACCAGCGCGATCAGCACGACCGCCGGCGCCATCGACTGCGTGCGCGCGCGCGGCGGCGGTGGCGGCGGAGCGGGCCGGCGGCGCGGCTTCATCGCGCGGCGGCGAGCTTCCAGAGCCGTTCGCCGGCGCAGACGTAGAGGGCGCCATCGGGGCCGACGGCGACCGCGTGCACCGGCCCCAGGCGGTTCTCGAGGAGCCGTTCAGACGACACGGCGCGCGTCGGATCCTCGGGATCGAACCGAACCCGAAGCAGGTAGCCGGCCGCGCGCGCGGCGATGAAAAGGTCTCCCTCGAAGTGCGGCAGTGCCGTGCTGCCGTAGGCCGCCGCCGCCGCCGCGCCCAGCGGACGAGGCAGCACGTACGCGGCACGCTGCCCGCCGCGGCTCGCGTCTTCTGCGGGACCTCGCAGCGCGCGGATGCGTTCCATGCCTCCAGCCTCCTCGACCATCCACATCGTGCCGCCGCCGGCGGTCCAGGCGAGCGCGCGGGGCGCCCGCACCGGATGCCAGTACACGGGTGATGCCGCGGGCTGGTCGCGGGGCGTGCGGCCGTCGGGCTCGAGCCGCAGGACCTTGCCGGTGAAATCGGCGAGCCGCGCCGCCGCGTCGGCATCCCCGCCGTCACCGACCGCGACGTACAGCTTGCCGTCGGGGCCGAACCGCAGCGCCGCCGCCGGCTCGGGGCCGACCGGGATGTCGGGCAGCAGTACCAGGCGGTCGAGCAGGTGCCCCTCGAACTCCCGGTACCGGGCGATCCGCAGCGTCATCGATCCGTCGGCGGCCGCCGTGTGGGCGAGGAAGACCGTGCGCGTGCGCGCGAAGTCGGGTGCCAGCGTGATGCCGAAGAGGCCGCCCGGCGGCGCCACCTCGGGCAGCACGAGGCCCGTCGTGAGCCCGCCGCCGCTCTGCACGCGCACGCGCCCACCGCGCTCGGCGATGAACAGCCGGCCGTCGGGAGCGACCGCGATGTCGGACGGCTCGTGCAGGTCCTCGGCGACGAGCCGGGCGGTGAGCCGGGCGCCGTCGGCCGTCACCACGGCATCCCCGTCCTGCAGCGGATCGGCGGCCGCGGGAGCGGTGGCCCCGACGACCGTGACGCGCAGCGGCGCCGATTTCGCGCTCTCGACGACGCCGCTGCCTTCGAGGACGAAGGCGGCGAGCTCGAGGACGTGGGAGCCGGGGGACATCGCCGGCAGCCGTGCGGAGCAGGGAAAACCCGTCGAACCCCGGGAGGGCGAGCAGGCGGTTTCGGTGAGCTCGAACCGCGTGCCGTCGACGTAGATCGCATAGCGGAACGTCCCGAGCTCAGCGGAGTCGCCCGCCGGCTGTTCCCAGCCGATCCGCTCGCGGCCGGTGATCGTCTCGGCGGTGCCTGGCGCCGGCGCCGGTGCGGGAGGCTGCCTGTTCTCGCATGCGCCCGCAAGCAGGCACACCGAAGCCGCGGCGGCGAGGCGCGCGAGCCGGTGGCGCAGCCTGTGGGGGAACATCGGCATAGATAATAAGGGGGGCGACGCGTATGTGGATCCCCCTGCTCGTGGTGGCCGCATTCCTCGCGGGGGCGCCAGGCGCCGAGGCGCAGTTGCGCGTCCGGGTTCATGCGTCCGGCTTCACACAGCCGGTGGCGTTCGTGCAGGATCCCGCGGACCCCGCCGTCCAGTTCGTCGTCGAGCAGCGCGGGCGGATCAGGGTGGTGCGCAGCGGCGAAGTGCTCGCGGTCGACTTCCTCGACCTGACGTCGGCGGTGCGCTCCGGCGGCGAGCAGGGGTTGCTCGGCCTCGCGTTTCCGCCGGACGCCGGCCTCACCGGGCGCTTCTACGTCAACTTCACCGACACGAACGGGCACACCGTCGTCGCCCGCTTCCGCCGATCGGCGAATCCGCTGGTGGCGGACGCGAGCTCGCGATTCGACCTGCGCTGGAACGGAGCCGGCGGCCCCGCGGTCATCCAGCAGCCGTTCGGCAACCACAACGGCGGTCACCTCGCATTCGGTCCCGACGGCTTTCTTTACATCGGCCTCGGCGACGGCGGCTCGGCGAACGATCCGGGCCATCTGGCGCAGGACCGCGGGTCGCTGCTCGGCAAGATGCTGCGCATCGACGTCAGCGTGCCCGACGCGCACCCGGTCGGCTACGTGGTGCCGCCCGACAACCCGTTCGTCGCCGGCGGCGCACGTCCGGAGGTGTGGAGCTTCGGCTGGCGCAACCCGTGGCGCTACGGCTTCGACGATCCGTCACGCGGAGGGACGGGCGCGCTGATCGTCGGTGACGTCGGACAGAACCGCTTCGAGGAGATCGACTACGAGCCGCGCGGACGCGGCGGGCGGAACTACGGCTGGCGCAACCGCGAGGGGGCGCACGACCACGTGACGTCGCTGCCGCCGGCGTTCCTGCCGCTGGTGGACCCGGTCCATGAGTACGACCACGGGGCCGGGCGATCGGTGACCGGCGGGTTCGTGTATCGGGGGGAGGCCCTCGGCGCCTCCTTCCGGGGCCGCTATTTCTTCGGCGACTTCATCACGAGCCGCGTCTGGTCGCTGGCGCTGACCGTCGATGCGGCGGGGGAGGGGCGTGCGTCGGACCTGCGGGAACACACGGTGGAACTCGGCGGCGCCTCCCAGCTCGCCGGCGTGAGCTCGTTCGGCGTCGACGCGAACGGAGAGCTCTACATCGTCAGCTACAACCGTGGGGTGATCCTCAAGGTCTTGGGCGTGCCCGGCACCCCAGCGAGCCTGCGGATCATCCGGTGAGCGCGCGGCACGGGCCGACGGCTCTGGCACGAAGCTGTTTCGCCGTGTGCGACTCTAGGGCCGCCCGAGCGTCGGTGCTGCTTCCTGCAGACTTCACTGCCGCGGCTCACGGCCCGGCACGACGACACGACGGCACGACGGCACGACGACGGTAATCACAGAGCATCAAGACGGCCCTGGTAGCCTTCCTTCGTGGCCTTCGTGCGCTTCGTGGCCTTTGCGTCGACGCGGTCGGCCCGACCCGTCGGACCGTGCGCCCGCGTGAAGGAGAGCATCGTGTCGTCGCGTCGTCGAGACGTCGTGCGTGGCGCAGCGCGTGTCGCCGTGCTGCGTGACGCCGTGCAGCGTGACCGCGGCACGGGCCAACGGCTCCGGCTCAAAGGGCGCGAAGCACACGAAGGCACGAAGGGAGGGCACGAAGTTCTCTTGATTTGTTTCGGTGACCCCTGGGTACGGCCTCAAGGCCGCTCGAGGGTCGGTGCTGCTGCCTGCAGCGTTCACTGTCACGACTGACGGCGGGCACGACGACACGACGGCACGACGCGACGACGGTATTCACAGAGCAAAATTCGCTTGTGCCTCTCTTTGTGGCCTTCGTGCGCTTCGTGGTCTTTGTGTCGCTGCCGTCGGCGCCAACCGTGGGGCCGGTGCCCAGCTGATAGAACGTCGTGCCGTCGTGTCGTCGAGACTTCGTGCCTGCCACGCGTGTCGCCGTGCTGCGTGACGTCGTGCAGCGTGACCTCGGCACGGGCCGACGGCTCCAACTCAAAGGGCAGGAAGCACACGAAGGCACGAAGGGAGGGCACGAAGTTCTATTGAATTGGTTTTCGGTGCCCCCTGGGTGCGGCCTCAGGGCCGCTCGAGGGTCGGTGCTGCTGCCTGCAGCGTTCACTGTCACGGCTCACGGCGGGCACGACGACACGACGACACGATGCGACGACGGTATTCACAGAGCAAAATTCGCTTGTGCCCTCTCTTTGTGGCCTTCGTGCGCTTCGTGGTCTTTGCGTCGCCGCCGTCGGTGTCGGGAGTCGGACCGTGCGCCCAGCTGAAGGAACGTCGTGCCGTCGAGTCGTCGAGACGTCGTGCCTGGCGCAGCGCGTGTCGCCGTGCTGAGTGATGCCGTGGAGCGTGACCTCGGCACGGGCCGACGGCTCCGGCTCAAAGGGCACGACGCACACGAAGGCACGAAGGGAGGGCACGAAGTTCTCTTGATTGGTTTCGGTGACCCTGGGTACGGCCTCAGGGCCGCTCGAGGGTCGGTACTGCTGCCTGCAGCGTTCACTGTCACGGCTGACGGCGGGCACGACGACACGACAACACGACGCGACGACGACGGTATTCACAGAGCAAAATTCGCTTGTGCCCTTTGTTTGTGGCCTTCGTGCGCTTCGTGGTCTTTGCGTCGCTGCCGTCGGCGCCAACCGTGGGGCCGGTGCCCACCTGATAGAACGTCGTGCCGTCGTGTCGTCGAGACGTCGTGCCTGCCAGCGCGTGTCGCCGTGCTGCGTGACGCCGTGCAGCGTGGCCTCCGCACGGGCCAACGGCTCCGGCTCAAAGGGCACGACGCACACGAAGGCACGAAGGGAGGGCACGAAGTTCTCTTGATTGGTTTTCGGTGACCCCTGGGTACGGCCTCAAGGCCGCTCGAGGGTCGGTGCTGCTGCCTGCAGCGTTCACTGTCACGGCTCACGGCGGGCACGACGACACGACGACACGACGCGACGACGGTATTCACAGAGCAAAATTTGCTTGTGCCTCTCTTTGCGGCCTTCGTGCGCTTCGTGGTCTTTGTGTCGCTGCCGTCCGCGCCAACCGTGGGGCCGGTGTCCAGCTGATAGAACGTCGTGCCGTCGTGTCGTCGAGACGTCGTGCCTGGCGCAGCGCGTGTCGCCGTGCTGCGTGACGCCGTGCTGCGTGACCGCGGCAGGGGCCGACGGCTCTGGCTCAAGGGCACGACGCACACGAAGGCACGAAGGGAGGCACGAAGTTCTCTTGATTGGTTTTCGGTGACCCCTGGGTACGGCCTCAAGGCCGCTCGAGGGTCGGTGCTGCTGCCTGCAGCGTTCACTGTCACGGCTCACGGCGGGCACGACGACACGACGACACGACGCGACGACGGTATTCACAGAGCAAAATTCGCTTGTGCCTCTCTTTGCGGCCTTCGTGCGCTTCGTGGTTTTTGTGTTGCTGCCGTCGGCGCCAACCGTGAGGCCGGTGCCCACCTGAAAGAACGTCGTGCCGTCGTGTCGTCGAGGCGTCGTGCCTGCCAGCGCGTGTCGCCGTGCTGAGTGACGCCGTGCTGCGTGACCCCGTGCAGCGTGACAGCGGCACGGGCCAACGGCTCCGGCTCAAAGGGCACGAAGCACACGCAGCGCAGGAAGGGAGCTCAGAAGAAAAGAGAGTCGGCCTTGTGCCCTCTCTTTGTGGCCTTCGTGCGCTTCGTGGTCTTTGCGTCGCTGCCGTCGGTGTCGGGAGTCGGACCGTGCGCCCAGCTGAAGGAACGTCGTGCCGTCGAGTCGTCGAGACGTCGTGCCTGGCGCAGCGCGTGTCGCCGTGCTGCGTGTCGCCGTGCTGCGTGTCGCCGTGCTGCGTGTCGCCGTGCTGCGTGTCGCCGTGCTGCGTGACGCCGTGCTGCGTGACGCCGTGCTGCGTGCCGCCGTGCAGCGTGACGCCGTGCAGCGTGACAGCGGCTGCCGTCGAATCAGAACTTCTCCAGCCGCGCGATGGAGCCGCGGTCGCCGACGCCCCAGCCGATGCGGCTGCGTGGAGCGAACGCGAAGGCATGGAACCCCGTGTCGCCGAACGGCGACCACGTGCGCCCGTCGTCGTGCGACACGTCGGCGCCGCGGGGGCCGACCGCGAGCCAGGATTTCGAGCGCGGCACGTGCGCGACCGCCGAGCGGTACCCGGTGAGCCCGCGGCCGAGCGTCCACGTGCCGCCGCCGTCGGAGGTCCACGCGACGTTGTCGATGGCGGCAGACTCCTCCTTGTAGTCGCCCCCCACGGCGACGCCGTGGAGTGCGTCGCGGAAGGCGATCGAGAAGATGCCGGCCGACTCGCTCGACGGGATCGGCGTCTGCGCCACCGTCCACGTGCGGCCGCGGTCGGGCGAATGGAGCACGCGGGACGCGGTCGTGCCGATCCAGACGTGGTCGCCGTGCACGGCCACGTTGGTGCCGCTGGCGGCGTAGGCGCCTTCGTTCGGCAGGGCGCGGGGGAGGCGATCGGACGGGATGCGCGTCCAGGTGCGGCCGTCCTCGACGGCAAAGATCACGAACTCGCCGTCGATCGAGTCGCTGAAGGCGATTCCCCGCTCCGGCGTCCAGAAGGCCATCGCGTCGAGAAACACGCGGGGATCGGTGTTCGCGAGCTGCAGCGTCCAGGTGCGGCCGGCGTCGGTGGTCTTGTAGATCCGCGAGGCCTCGCCGTTGCCGATGCTCAGCACGTAGGCGACCTTGTCGTTGAAGGCATCCACGTCGCGGAAGTCGAGCTGCTGTGCGCCGGGGACGCCGACCGCCGCCCAGTTGCGTCCGCCGTCGACGGTGCGCAGCACGGTGCCGCCGGTGCCGCTCGCCCACGCGACCCGGTCGCTGACGGCGCTGATGCCGCGCAGGCGCGCCGGGACGCCGGTGATCTGCGGCATCCACGTCCCCTGCACGAGGACCCAGGCGGTGGCGACGAGGCCGGCGACCGACGCGAGCTTCACTCGTCGTTCTCGAGGCCGCGGTCGCGCGCGTCGCGCCGCATGCCGTACAGCAGCGCCGCGACGAAGCCGCCCCAGTTGAGCGCCAGGATGAAGAGCATCATTGCCAGCGTCCGCCCGCTCATGCCCTCGCCTCCACGTCGGCGTGCTCGCGCGTGCTCGCCCGCGCGATGCCGCGGTTGAACGCCAGCAGCAGCCCCAGCGCGAGCGCCCACTGCACGAGACACGTGCCGATGCTGTACATCCGGACCGGGTTCCACCATCCCTCCGGATCGTAGACGACCGCCGACTGGTAGACCCACCAGCCGAACATCACCAGGAACTCGAGCGGCACGAGGAACTTCAGCACGAAGCTGAAGAGCGCCCCCACCTGCAGGTCGGTCTTCCGCAGGTTGACCATCTCGTTGCGGAAGCGCTCCTGCCCGAATTTCGTCACGGCGAGCGAGATGAAGAGGCCGCTGATCATCAGCGCGAGCCCCCACACGAAATCCTGGTTCTCGAAGATCTCCATGCTGACGGCCGACGGAATGCCGAGCACGAGCACGGCGCCGCTCACCAGGAACACGGCGCGGCGGCGGGGCATGCCGGCGTCCATCAGCACGCGGGTCGCGAGCTCGATCATCGCGATGAGCGACGACATCGCGGCGAAGAAGAGCGCGAGGAAGAAGAGCGGCAGGAAGAAGCCGCCGCCCGGGATCCGCTCGAAGAGCTGCGGCACCCAGATGAACATGAGCCCCGTGTTGCCGGCCGCCATCGCCTGCTGCGCCTCGGTCAGCGAGAGGATCGCGAACGCCGCCGGCACGATCGCGAGCCCCGCGAGCAGCGACGCCGAGTTGTCGCCGAAGCCGATCGTGCCCGAATTGAGGACGATGTCCTGCTTGCGGCTGACGTAGATGCCGTACGTGAGGATGAGGCCCCAGCCGGCGCCGGTCGACCAGGCCGACTGCGTGAGGGCTTCGAGCCACGTCTTGTAGTTCTTGAGCGACGAGAGATCGGGGTTGAACAGGAACTCGAGTCCGCGTTCCGCCCCCGGCAGCGTCACCGACCGCACCGCCGCGACGATCAGCAGCACGAACAGCGTCGGGATCAGCACCTTGTTCGCCGCCTCGATGCCGCGCACGACGCCGCGCTGGATGATCCAGGCGCCGATCAGCACCGAGACGATATGGAAGAGGATCGGCTGCCAGATCGACGTGGAATACGCCGACCAGTAGGCGCCGGGCTCCTCCCCCGTGAGATCGCCGGTGAGCGCCGCCAGGAAGTACTTCAGCGTCCAGCCGGTGACGACCGAGTAGTAGAACAGGATCATGATCGGGGTCACGGCCACGAACCCGCCCATCCACGCGTACTTCTCGCCGATCAGCTTCGCGAAGGCGCCCACGCAGCCGCGCCGTGTTCCGCGCCCGATGCCGAACTCGGCGATCAGCAGCGGGATCGACCAGATGAAGAGGAAGAGGATCCAGGGGATGAGGAACGCCGCGCCGCCGTTCTGCGCGGCGATCCGCGGAAACCGCCACAGGTTGCCGGCGCCGACCGCCATGCCGAGGCCGGCGAGGATGACACCGTATCGCGAGGTGAACGTCTCGAGCTTCGCCATGCGCAGCGGATCATATCGCAGACGAAATGCACCCTTCGACCGGTCTTCGCGCGCGCACTCGCCGTGCCCGCGCGGAGGGCTGATACAATCGGGCCCTATGCTGAAACTGTTTGCGCTCTGTGCGATCGGCGGCTTTGGCCTGGCGGCCTTCGCCGCGGCCGCGTCAGCGCAGGGTCAGCCCCCGCAGGACCAGCAGCCGCAGCCTCCCGCGCAGTATTCCGCCGACCTGAAGGCGGGCGACATGGCGCCGGAGTTCGCACTGCAGGGGTCCGACGGCAAGGTGCACAAGCTGTCGGACTACCGGGGGAAGACCGTGGTGCTGGCGTGGTTTCCGAAGGCCTTCACCGGCGGGTGAACGGCCCAGTGCAACTCGCTGCGTGACAGCGGGACCAGCCTGAACGACTACGACATCGCCTATTTCATGGCGAGCGTCGACGACCCCGAGACCAACAAGAAGTTCGCCGCAGAGCACGGCGGGGACTTTCCGATCCTGTCGGACCCCGACAAGAAGGCCGCCATGGCCTACGGCGTGATCCGCACCGACCGGCCCCCCGACCAGCAGTTCGCCGCGCGGTTCACCTTCTACATCGGTCCCGACGGCAGGATCCTCCACGTCGACAAAGGACCGCGGGGCACCGGCGTCAGCCCGCGCACGGCTGGCGAGGACACGATCAAGAAGCTCGACGAGCTCGGTGTGCCGAAGAAGAAGAGATAACTCGAAATTCCAAACTCCAAACTTCAAACGTCCCGTTGGGAGTTTGGAGTTTGGAGTTTGAAGTTGTCACGCGATTCCGATCACCGCCTGCATGGGCCCGAGCGGCGGATCTCCCTCGTAGCGGACCGCCTCGAGGAACAGCCCGGCGGCGGGGGCCGCCAGCGCGGCGGCGGTCGCCCGGGCATCGGTCGTCCTCGCCGGATCCAGAAAGGCCGCCGCCTCGCGCGGCGCGATCTCGCCGCGGCCGACGGCGGCGAGCACCCCCACCATCCGCCGCACCATCTTCCACAGGAAGTGCGATCCGCGGACGCGGATCAGGATCAGCGCGCCGTGCTCCTCGATGTCCACCGCGTCGACGAGCACCTTCGTGGACTTCTCCTCCGGATCGTCCGCCGTGAACGCCTCGAAGTTCTGCATCCCCACGAACGCCGCGGCGGCGGTGCGCATCGCGTCCACGTTCAGCGGCTCGCGGATCCACCACACGTACGGCTTGCCGAACGCCGTCCGCCGCGTCGAGATCTGGTACAGGTAGCTGCGCTCGACGGCGTCGTAGCGCGCGTGAAACCTGTGCGGCGCCTTGACGATCGTGCGGACGTGGATGTCGGCCGGGAGCTCGTCGTTGATCCGCCGCCGCAGGATCTCTGGCGCGAGATCCGTGTAGAGTTCCAGGTGCGCCACCTGCGCGAGCGCGTGGACGCCGGCGTCGGTCCGGCCGGATCCGTACAGCTCGAACTCCCGCCGCTTCGTCGCCTCTCTGATCGCGCGGTCGATCTCCCCCTGCACCGTGCGGGCGTTCTTCTGGATCTGCCAGCCGCTGTAGCGCGTGCCGGCGTACTCGATCAGGAGCTTGAATCGGGGCATGGCGCTCGCTCGGTGCTCAGTGACGCGTGGTCGTGCACAGCGTGAGCGCTTCGGACGCGATCGCCGTGTCCTGGAAGCCGACCCCCGTCAGGTCCGCGATCGTGATCTCGTCGTCGGATGTGCGGCCGTGCGTGCGGCCGGCGACGATCTCGCCGAGCTGCGCGTGGGGCGCCACGTCCGGCGCCTGCGCGAGCTCGCCGAAGCTGCGGCACTGCGAGTGCCGATCGACGACGACGAGGTCGGCACGGCGGAGACAGCCGGGTTCGAGCTCGCGCTTGCCGGGAGAGTCGGACCCGAGCGCGGTGACGTGCATGCCCCGCCGCAGCCAGCCCGCGCGGACGAGCGGCTCGCGCGCGGGCGTGGCCGTGATCAGGATGTCGGCCGCGGCGCAGACCTCTTCGACGCTCCCGGCGGCGATCGCCTCGTACCCCGCGTTCGCGACTTCCGCGCAGTACGCTGCCAGCCGGGTGCGGGTGGGGCTCCACGCCACGATCCGGGTGAACTCGCGGACGACGCGGAGGCACTGGATCTGGTAGCGCGCCTGAAGACCGGATCCGATCACGCCCACCGTGCGAATCTCGCGGCGCGCGAGGACATCCGCCGCCACGGCGCCCGCCGCGCCCGTCCGGATGTCGGTGAGATAGCCGTTGTCGAGCAGCAGCGCCGCCGGCAGTCCGGTCGCGGCATCGAACAGCGCCATCAGCCCGGATCCGCTCGGCAGCCCCTTCGACGGATTGTCGTAGAAACCCGAGGCGATCTTCACGGCGATGTGCGGCACCCCTTCGACGTGTGCCGTCTTGATGTGGAACTCGCCCCGCGCACCCCGGATGTCGAGGTTGATCACCGGCGGCACGTGGGCGCGCCCTTCGCCGTCGGCGCGGAACGCGCTTCGTATCGCCGCGACTGCCACCGCGGGAGTGATCACCGAGCGCAGCGCCGGTTCGTCGACGATCGGAATGGAGGGCATGTCAGTGCGGGAGCCGGGGGCGCGACGCCCCGTACGTCCATGTCCCGGCGAGCGCGCTGACGATGGCGAGAACGATCACGGTGACGCCGCTCCCGGCGAGCGCGAACAGCGGCCCGGGGCAGGCGCCCGTGAAGGCCCAGCCCACCCCGAACAGCAGTCCGCCAAACACGTACCGCCTGCCGCTGCCGAGTGCCTTCGGCGGGACGTCGATGGCGCAGCCGCTCCAGGTTCTGACGCCACGTCGCTTCAGCCACTGCACCGTGAGGATCGCGGTGGGGAGCGCCGTCGCGAACACGCCGAACATGTGGAACCCCTGGAAGCGGAACATCTCCTGGATCCGGAACCAGGAGATGACCTCCCCCTTCGTGAGGACGATCCCGAACAGCAGACCAAGGAAGAGATACGGCATCAGCCGAATCCTCCGAGCACGATCGGCAGCAGGAGGTACGTGCCGATGATGCCGCCGGCGAAGAACGCGGCGAGCGCAAGGACAGAGGCCGGCTGCAGGTCCGCGACGCCCGACAGGCCATGCCCGGACGTGCAGCCGCCCGCCCACGCCGTGCCGAATCCGATGAGGAAGCCGCCGGCGACGAGGAGCACCCACGCCGCGGGCCGACCCAGTGCGGTCCAGGTGAAGAGGTCGTCGGGCATCAGCCCCGTGAAGTCACGGATACCAAGAGCGCCGAGCGAGGCCTGGGTAGCTGGGGCGATCGCGACCGGCTCGGGGTTGCGCAGCAGCGTGCCGGCGATCAGCCCGCCGAGGAGGATGCCGAGCACGAACAGCAGGTTCCATGTTTCGCGGCGCCAGTCGTAGCGCAGGTACTCCTGCTGCCCCGGCAGCACCGCCGCGCACATGTGGCGCAGGTTGCTCGACACGCCGAACATGCGGTTGCCGACGAGGAGGAAGAGGGCAGGGAAGAGGCCGAGCAGCGGCCCCACCACGTACCAGGGCCATGGCGCGACGAGAAAGTCGGGCATGGCTCAGAGCGTCGCGACGGCGTCGATTTCCACTTTGAGCCCCGGACCCGGCAGCTCCGACACCGCCACCGTCGTCCGCGCGGGCCGGTGATCGCCGAAGACGCGCGCATAGACGGCGTTCATCTTCTGAAAGTCGTTCATGTCCACGAGAAAGACGCCGCAGCGCACGACCTTCGACAGCGACGAGCCGGCCGCCTCGAGGATCGTCGCGACGTTCCGCAGGCACTGCTCCGTCTGCGCCTCCACGTCCTCGGAGACGTGGTCGGTCTGCGGATCGCGGCCGGACTGACCGGCGACGAACACGAGATTGCCGGCGACGACGGCGGACGAGTACGGCCCTACCGGTTTTGGCGCACCAGGAACGGAGACGGTCTCGAGCATGACCGCATAGTAATCATGGCTCGGTGAAACGACAAACCGCGGAGTGAGCTGACCCTGATCCTCGCAAGCCGCTCGGATCACCCCGCCCGAGGCGGCAGCGTCAGGTCATCGCCGCAAGCGCAGTTTTCCGGGCGTAGTGCGCGGCGCCACGGATCGAGCAGGAGTCCGCCGCGGGTGCCGGCGTGGCGCGCGGGGGTAGTGCAGCGGCGGGGTGAAGTAGATGTGGCCGCACGGGTATGGCGCGGCGGCGGCGTGCGCCTAAACGCGATCGAGCGCGAGCACCGACTGCAGGAGCACGTTGGCGCCGTTGGCGCAGTCGTGCCAGTGCGTCAGCTCCTTCGGCGAATGGCTGATGCCGCCGACGCTCGGCACGAAGAGCATGCCCATCGGCACGAGCTGCGCCATCATCTGCGCGTCGTGCCCGGCGCCGCTCGGCATCCGGTGCGCGGTCAGGCGCAGATCCCGCGCGGTGCGTTCGATCACATCCTGCACCGCCGTGTCGGCCATCGCCGGCGCGTTCGAGCTCGCCGGCACGATGTCGATCGTCGTCTTCGTCTCCGCCGCGATCTGCTGCGCGCGGGCGCGGATCTCGTCGGCGAGCGAGGCCAGCAGGTTCACCGACAGGTCGCGCAGCTCGATGATCGCCACCGCGGCGCCGGGGACGACGTTCGGGGCGTTCGGCTGCAGTTCGAGCTTGCCGACCGTGCCGACCTGCCGTCCGGGCCGGCTTTTCACGATCTCGTTCACCGCGAGCGTGAGCCGCGCGGCGGCGAGCGAGGCATCCCGCCGCTCGGCCATCGGGGTGGTGCCGGCGTGGTTCGCAAAGCCGGTGATCCGCGCCTCGAACCGCTCGATCGCGACGATCCCCTGCACGACGCCGATGTCGATCTTCTCGCGATCCAGCACGCCCCCCTGCTCGATATGCAGCTCGAGGTACGCGTGCCACGCCCCCTTCGGGCGCCGTGCGTCCATGATCCGCTCGGGGTCGCCGCCGATCCGCGTGATGGCGTCGCCGCGGCGCATCCCGTTCCACACCTGCTCCATGTCGGACGGCGCGACATCGCCCGCGACGATGCGGCTGGCCGAGAGGCCGCGGTTGAACGCCACGCCTTCTTCAGCCGCCCACGCCACCACCTCGAGCGGGCGGCGCGTGCGCAGACCGGCACGGTTGCAGGCGTCGATGGCGCCGATGGATGCGAGCACGCCGAGGTCGCCGTCGAAATTGCCGCCGCTCGGCACCGAGTCGATGTGGGATCCAAAGAGGATGGGGGACAGGGAGGTATCGCTGCCGGCACGCACGGCGAAGATGTTGCCGGCCGGGTCGATGCGGGGCGTGAGGCCGGCGGCGCGCATCAGCCCCATGACGTACGCGCGCCCCGCGACGTCGGCGTCGGTGTACGCCACCCGGCTGACGCCGTCGGCGAACGTGCCCCCCTCGGGGCGGCCGAAGACGCTCAGCGCCTCGATCCGCTGCCGCAGCACCTCGCCGTCGACGAGCGGCGGCCCCTGTGCGCGCGCGAGGGCACTCCGCGCGAGCACGGTTCCGGCCGCGAGAGACGTGAGAAAGCCGCGCCGCGTCATCGACACGCGGCACATGCTATCACCCGGGCGGGCGCGGGACGATCGTCGCGTCGCGCGTGAGCGACCCCGGCGACAGGCCGCGGTAGCGCTTCGCGCTGATGACGATCTGGTCGATCCTCAATCCGTCTTCCCGCTGCTGGATGCGCAGCGTCTGCTCGCCGGACCGCTCGAAGCGGATCGGCGCCGCCATCGAGGCCCACCCGGTGTCGTTCCAGCCCCAGCCCGAGATCGGCGCCCCGGTGCTGTCCTGCAGCACGATGGTGCCGCCGTTGCGCGTGCCGATCCGCGCGTAGGGGGCGCCGCTCGCGTCGAGGGCGTCGCTGAACTGCACCGTCACCGAGTCATTCAGGTACGAATCGTCGTCGGCGCGCAGGCGGATCCAGACGTGATAGTCCACGCCGCCGTCCGCGCGAAACGTCACGTCGAAGTAGGAGACCGGCTGCGCGAGCACGTCCCCCTTCGGCGCACCGCGGTTCGGGTTCCAGAGCGCGAGGCCGTCGGCAGCGGTGGGGTCGCTGACGCGGTACCAGTCGCCGGCGAGCGCGGCCGCCGGAACGTCCGAGGCGCGGATGACGATCTCGTCGATGCCCGCCGCGGCCGGCGGCGGCGTCACCGCGGACGCGAGCGGCGCCTGCAGGGGCAGCGGGGTGGCATCGAGCTTTGCGGATCCCGGCGCGGCGGCGGCAAACAGTTCCGACGACAGCAGCACCTGGTCGACCGAGACGCCGTCCTCGCGCGTCTGCACGCGGATCGTCTGCGGGCCGTCGGCGGCGAAGTAGACGGTCGGGCCGAGCACGCCGCTGCCGTAGCCCGTATCCTGCCACCCCCACTCGGCCACGCCGCAGCCGCCGCACTCTTCGAGGTTCACCTCGAGGGCCGTCGTCGAGCCGATGCGCCAGGCGGGCGCGCCGCGGGCGTCGACGGCGCCCGAGAACTGCGCGAAGACCGAGTCGTTCGCCCAGTGATTGCCGTCGGCTTTCAGGCGCATCCAGAGGCGGTAGGGCCGGCCGGCCCGTGCGTCGAACGTGAGCTCGAAGTAGTGCGCGGGCGCGGCGAACGGGGAGACGATCTTCGCGCCGCCGGCATCGGGGTGCCACAGGCGCCAGCCCGGCGCGGCAGTCGGGTCGGCCGCCCGCCGCCAGCCGCCGGCGAGCGTCGCGGCGGTCGCCGCGTTCAACACGATCTCCGCGGGCGGCGTGGCGGCCCCCGGCGCCGCCTGGACGCCGGTCGCGGCGCCGTCGCGCACTTCCTGTCCCGTCGACCGCCAGGCCGCGAGGGAGCCGTACGTGCCGCCGTTCCACACGATGGCGAAAGACCCGTCTGCCGCGTGATACAGGTTCTGCTCGAACCGCAGATCGACCGGCGACGACTGCGTCGGCGAGACGTCGACGACCGGCAGCCCGCCCGTAGTGACGAGGACGTTGTCGTGAAAGAGCACGCCGGTCACACGGCGGTCTTCGACGCCGCCGTTCCACACGCGGACCGCCGACGGCCGGCCGCTCGCCGCCGGCGACACGCGCACGGTGTTGTGGTGAATCCGCGTCCCCTCGATCCGTCCCCAGAGCTCGATCCCCGCGTACGAGTTCCGTCGGCCGTCGTTCTCGGACAGGTTGAAGCGGACGATGTTGCCGCGGTGCGCGGCAGTGTCGGGCCGGTGCGCGAGGAGGTAGCCGGCGCCGTCGTTGTCGTGCGAGTAGTTGTACTGCAGGATCGAATCGGAGACGTTCTGGTCGAAGTCGAACCCGCCGCCGTCCGCCCGGCTCGACGTGCGGTTCGCGTACGACTGGTTGTGCTGGATCAGGATCCGCGACGAGTCGTACGTCCAGATGCCGACAGGGCCGCCGACGGCGGTGTTCTGCGCGCCGTTGCCCGCCGCGACCGACCACTCCACGGTGCCGCGGTGCACGCCGCCGAGAACGATCCCGCTCCCGCTGTTGACGGTCGATGCGGGGTTGCCGGGGTTGTCGAACGCCCGCGAGTAGCCGACGTAGACGTCCTCGTGCGCGAGCGGCCGCTGCGCGTAGACGAGGATGCCGGTGCGGACGTTGCGGTGCGTCCATGCACGGGTGATGCGGACGTCGCGGAAGCCCGTGGTGCCGTTCCACGAGCCGATCTCGATGCCGTCGCGGCCGAAGCCGGTGACCTCGACGCTCTCGATCCTCACGAACGGCAGCTTCACGCCGCCCGACAGGTCCGTATAGAAGACGATGCCGCTCGTATTCCCCCCGTCACCCGCCACGTTGACGTTCGCGATGCGGATGCCGGAGGTGTTGTAGGCGTTGATGCCGGCGCCCGATGCCGGCCGGATGGTCGCGCGCCCCGTGCCGTAGCTCGTGATCGTGACCGGTGCCTGGGGTGTGCCGGCGTCCTGCGCGTCGAGCTGAAGGCGGCCGGCGAAGGTGTCGCCGCCGCGGAGCAGAACCCGGTCGCCCGGCTGGAGCGCCAGCGCGTTGACGCGCGCGAGTGTCTGCCACGGCGAGGCGGCCGTCCCAGCGTTGGCGTCGCTGCCGGCGGCACTGACATAGAAATCGGCGGCGCTGACGGCAGCCGGCGACAGCAGAGACACGGCCAGAGCGAAGCCGATACCGGTTCGGAAGTCCATCGGGGGTCCCGTAAGAAAGTTGTGGTGGATGTGGTGCGGAAGCCGCAGCCATGCTACAGGGCCGCAAGGGCGAAATCGAGCTGAGCGGCGCCGCGCCGCAGCCCGGCGGTATCGCGCCCCGTGCTAGGCTGCGCCATGCGCATCAGGATCTCGTGGCTCATGCTCGTGGCATGCGCGCTTGGCGTGCTCGTGGCCGCCGCCGGCCAGGCGCGACCGGCCCCGGCGCAGGAGATCGTGCTCGAGGGGACCATCACGGCGAAGGACCGGCTCGCCTGGCTGGAGCATCCGTTTGAGGTGCCGCCAGCGACGGCCCGCATCGACGTCGACACGCACTTCACGAACCGCGAGGCGGGCGTGGCGCTCGAGTTCGGCCTCTTCGATCCCGTCCGTTTTCGCGGCGCGAGTCGCTTCAGCAAGTCGGTCTTCTTCATCAGCCGTACCGCAGCAACGCCGTCGTATCACCCGGGCGACCTGCCCCCCGGGCGGTGGCGCATCTCGATCGGGGTGCCGACGATCCGCGATGGCGTCACGTCACGCTACCGGCTGGTCGTGCGGCTGACTCCCGAGGGAGCGCCCGAGCCGTCGCCCACCGAAGTGAGTCCCGCGGCAGCCTCGTCTGGTCCGCGGTGGTACACGGGCGACCTGCACACGCACACGCTGCACAGCGACGCGTTCGGCTGCGCCGACCGCAAGGGGGGCAGCGGTCCGTGCCCGGCCCACCAGATCGTGGAAGCGGCTGCGCGCCGCGGTCTGGATTTCGTCGCGATCACGGATCACAACACCACGAGCCACCACCAGGATCTCGTGTCGCTCCAGCCGCTCTACGAGCGCATGCTCCTCCTGCGCGGACAGGAGGTGACGACGTTCTACGGGCATGCGAACGTCTACGGCACCAGCGACATCATTGAATTTCGCATCGGTCATCCGGGGATCACCGCGCGGGAGGTGTTCGCGCAGGCGCGGCGTCTCGGTGCGCTGCTGTCGATCAACCATCCGGCGCGCGAGACGGGCGAGGCGTGCACCGGGTGCGGCTGGAACGCGCCCGGCACCGACTGGTCGCAGGTCGAGGCGATGGAGGTGGTGAACCAGTTCACGGTGAGCGGGCCGACGGCCGGGGAGCCGTTCTGGCACGCGCGGCTCAACGAGGGGCACCGGATCACCGGGGTCGGTGGCAGCGACGATCATGGGGGCTCGACGCGGGCGGGGTCCGCCGTGGGGACGCCAGCCACTGTGATCCATGCGGCCGCGTTGACCGAGCGGGCGCTGCTGGACGGGATCCGCGCCGGGCACGTGTACATCAAGACGCGGGGGCCTGAAGGTCCGGACGTGCGCTTCGAGGCGCCGGCGCTGAACGCGAGGATGGGGGACGTCGTCCGCACGCCTGCTTCGGACGTCGTGTTCCGGGTGACCGTGCTCGGCGGCGCGGGGCAGCAGGTCGACGTGATCCGCAACGGCGCGGTCGTCAGCGACGCGGTGTCGGGAGCGGTCCAGGGGAACGAGGCGTCCGTGGAGTTCACGCTCCGCGTGGCGGCGGGGGACTGGGTCCGGGTGAACCTGCGCGACGCTTCGGGTCCGACGGTCCTCACCAACCCCATCTACTTCCGCTGAGACCGGAAGCGGGGGTCAGAGCTTGAATTTTGCAAGAACGCAAAATTCAAGCTCTGACCCCTCGATCTGCGGCCGCCGATCGCGCTCGCGGCACGGGGTCAGAGCTTGAAACTTGCAAAAATGCAAATTTCAAGCTCTGACCCCCGGCTCAGTGGCGGATGACGACTTTCATCGCGCTGCCGGAGCGGAGGAGGTCCAGGGCGTCGTGGATCCGCTCGAGCGGCATCACGCCCGACAGCAGTGCCGACGGACGGATGACGCCGCGTTCGAGGATCGCGATCGCCCGCGGGAACGTGTTCACCCCCACGTAGCTGCCGTAGATCGTCAGCTCGTTGCGCGTGATGGTGTTCTGGCGCACCGCCGGCCTTGCGTGCGCGTTCATGCCGAACAGCGAAACGCGCCCCCCGGTGCGGACGACGTCGAGCGCCGCGTCGAGCTGATTGCCGACGCAGTCGACGACCACGTCGGCCCCCTCGGGGACCAGCGCACGGACCCCGTCGGCGAGCGGCTGCCGTGACGCGTCGACCGTGTCCTCGATGCCGGCCGCCTTCAGTACATCGAGACGCGCCGCTGCCATGTCGGCCACGATCACCCGGGCGCCCGCCGCCGCGAACAGCAGCGCATGCAGAGCCCCCGTCGGTCCGCCGCCGATCACCAGCACCGTCTCGCCGGGCAGCGCCTTCACCGTATCGACGCTGTTCACCACGCACGAGAGGACCTCGACCCAGATCGCATCCTCGAACGGCACGTGATCCGCCATCGGATGGCACGCGCGCTCCGGCGCGACGCAGCAGCGGGCGAGACCGCCGTCGGTGAAGATGCCGAGGGTCGTGAAGTCCGCACAGTGGTTCGGCCGGCCGCTCTTGCACGCGGCGCACAGGCCGCAGCTGATGTTCGGCGCGACCGCCACGCGCTGCCCCGCGCGCAGCGTGTGCACCGCGTCGCCGGCCGCCGCGACCCGCCCGATGAACTCGTGCCCCAGGATGCTGCCGTGAGTGGCGGGGTGCCCCGGCGGTGACGCGAGAATGTGCAGGTCCGTGCCGCAGATGCCGCAGCCTTCCACGTCGAGCAGGACGTCGGTGGGGCGGGTCACCGTCGGCACGGGACGCTGCTGCAGTTCGAGGACGCCTTCCCGTGCGAGCACGGCGGCGAGCATGGTCGTGTCGGTCTGGATCATGAGCGTCGGCGGTCAGAGGCCAAGGGCCTGGATGAAGGCGCGGTTGCGCGCGGCGCTCGCCGCCGGCGTGCCGAGCGACGGCAGCACGTCCTGCTCGACGACCGCCCAGCCGGTGAAGCCTATCCCGGCGAGCGCGTCGAGCACCGCCGGGAAGCGGACCGTGCCTCTGCCGAGCTCGCAGAAGACGCCGTGGCGGACGGCCGTGTGGTAGTCCCACTGGTGATCGCGCGCCCGCTGCGCGACGTCGCCCGCGCAATCCTTCAGGTGCAGGTGCCAGATGCGCGTCCCGTACTCGGCGACGGCCGCCACGGGATCCCCGCCCGCGTAGGTGAGATGGCCCGTATCCAGGCAGAGGCCGAGCACCGATGCATCGGTGCGCGTCATCAGGTCGTGGATCTCTTCCGGCGTTTCGACGTACGACGCGCAGTGATGGTGGAAGACCGTGCGGAGTCCGGTCGCCTCGAGCACCGCGCGCGCGATGTGTTCCGCCTGGCTCGCGAAGATCGCCCGTTCGGCGTCGGGCAGCCGGTGTTCGGCCGTCACCCGGCCCGCGACCGCCGTCCGCATCGGGCTGGCGGCGATGTCGTCCGCGAGCACCACGAACGCGTCGCGGAAGCCGGCGCCGGCGAGCAGGCGCGCCGTGCGAATGGCGGCCGCCTCGCCGTCGGGCAGCGCGTCGGGATCCGCGAGGCGTACCGGCACGAACGCCCCGACCAGCGCCAGCCGGCGCGCGTCGAGGGCCTCGCGCAGCGCCTGCGGATCGGTCGGCATGAAGCCCCAGTCGCCGAGCTCGGTCCCCGCGTACCCCGCCCCGGCCATCTCGTCGAGCACCTGCGCGTAACCGTAGCCGGCCGCGCTCTGTTCTTCGAATTCGAGCACGCCCCACGAACACGGGGCGTTGGCAATCCTGGCTTCGAGTGACGTTCGCGTCATCGCGGAATGGGAGCTCCCTGCTGAAGGATGAACTCGTGGACCTCGGGCAGCGTCGGCATGAAGTTGGCGCAGCCGTGGCGCGTGACGACGATCGCCCCGACGGCGTTGCCGAGGCGGACGGCCTCTTCGAGCGGCATGCCGTTCACGTAGCCATGGATGAAGCCGCTCGCGAACGCGTCGCCGGCGCCGAGGACGTTGAGCACCTCCACGCGGAACGGCGCGACCGCCGCCGGTTCACGATCGCGGCGGTAGATGACCGCTCCTTCGCTGCCGCGCTTCAGGATCAGCACCGGCACGCCGAGGTCCAGGAGCCGACGCGCTGCCTCCGCAGGGTCGTCCGTCCCCGAGGCGGCACAGACTTCTTCTTCGGTGCCGATCGCGAGGTCGGCGCGTGCGAGCAGCGCGCGGACGTTCACGCCGAACGCCTCGGGCGAGGGCCAGAGGCCCGGACGGTAATCGATGTCCACCAGCACCGTACGGCCGTGCGCGCGGGCGGTCTCCGCAGCGAAGAGCGTGGCCGTGCGGCTGGGATCCTCGCTGAGCCCCGTGCCGGTGAGGAACACGACGCGCGTGTCGGCGATCGGTGCCGCGCGGACGTGCTCGATCGTGAGCGCGAGGTCGGCGCAGTTGTCGCGGTAGAACGTCAGGGGAAAGCGGTCGGGCGGCTGGATCGTGAGCAGCGCCGCGCTCGTCCGTCGTTCGCGGATCCGCGGCACGTGCTCCACGTTCACCCCTTCCCGCCGCAGGAAGTCGAGCACGAAGTCGCCGACCTGGTCGGTGCCGACCGCCGTCAGCAGCACCGACCGCAGCCCGAGCCGCCGCGTCCCCACGCTCACATTGGTCGGGCAGCCGCCGACGTACGCATCGAAGCTGCGCACGCCGGTGATCGGCACACCGATCTCGTGCGCGTACAAATCGATCGAGCTGCGGCCCACGCAGATGACGTCGTTCACGGTGGAATTGTCCTCGCTGATGCGAAACGAGGCTGGCGCGGCGAGTCTACCATCGGCGTCGCAGCGGGACAAAGCGGCGGCGTTGACAATGCGTCGCGCGCGCGTCGATACTCGCGCGACCGCCATGGCCCGCACGCTGTTCCGATCGTCCCCCCGCCCCGACGCGTCGGACGGGGTCCTCCTCGACGTGACGCCCGCCGATGCCGGCTGGGAATTCGTCCGTTTCCGGGTCCACAGGATCGCCGCCGGAGGCACGCTGCGCGTGTCGGCGGATGGCGAGGAATGCTGCCTGGTGCTGCTCGCCGGCGACGCCGAGATCGCCATCGACGATGGGACGGCCGAGGCGTTCGGTCCCAGGCCTGACGTGTTCGACGCCTACCCGCACGCCGCGTACCTGCCGCACGGCCACTCCGCTCGCCTGCACGCGCGGACGGTCACCGAAGTCGCCGAGGGACGGGCCCCTTCGACCGCGCCGCTCGAGCCGCGGATCGTGCGGCCGGAGCAGTGCGGCTACGAGATCCGTGGCGGCGGAAACGCCACGCGGCAGATCATCGATATCCTGCCCCCCGCGTTCCCCGCCGACCGCCTGCTCGTCGTCGAAGTGCTGACGCCGGGCGGCAACTGGTCGAGCTATCCGCCGCACAAGCACGACGTCGATGCCCCGCCGGGGGAGGTGGATCTCGAGGAGATCTACTACTACCGGATGCGCAAGCCGCACGGATACGGGTTCCAGCGCCTCTACACCGCGGACGGATCGAGGGACGAGACCTTCAAGGTCGAACACGGCGACCTCATCGTCGTCCGCGACGGCTACCATCCGTACGTGAGCGCGTACGGCATCGATTCCTATTATCTGAACGTGCTGGCGGGCACCCGGCGCTCGATGGCCGCGAGCGACGACCCGCGGTATGCCGCGCTGCGTGCGCAGTGGCCGCCGCCGGATCCGCGACTGCCGGCGATCCCGCGGCCTGCAGGCCCCTAGTGCGCCGCCGCTGAATCCGGATCGCGCTTGCAGCGGAGCGGCGACGGCGCTCTATGCCGGCGGCGCGCCTTCCGGCCGGGCCGCCTCCCAGCACGCAATCACCTGCTCGTAGGTGTCCGCGATCCGCGTGATCGCGTCCTCACGGCCGGCGCGGCCGAGCAGCCAGTCGCCCGCGGCGTCGAAGTAGACCGTGCGGCCGATGGCGAAGCCGGCGGCCGTCGGCGCGCCGGAGGCCGCCGCGAACCACCCGCGCACGGCGTCCATGCCCGCCCCCTTGCCAAGGATCAGCTGCAGCGGGCCCTCCGCCTCGCGGATCGCCTCGTCGACGACGGCGACGGCGGCGGCGTCGGGCATGCCCTCGATCTTCCAGTACTGCGGCACGAGCCCGTCGCGGTACGCGTCGCGGATGTACGCGGCGAGCAGCCGCGGGCGGCCCTCCGCATCGAATCCCGGTTCCTCGCCGGCGGCGGGGGAGACGAGCACTTCGAGCACGAGCGGCCTGCCGGCGCCGCTGCACCAGCGCTGCAGGTCCAGGAGCTGCGCGCGCTGCGACGCGACGAGGTCGGTGGGGATGTCGGATCGGTGCCGCACCAGCACCTTCACGAAGTCGCCGGGCAGAGCCGCGTCGAAAGGGGCCGTCCATTCGAGGGGGAAGGCCCCGGCTCTCTCGGCTGGCGTCCCGGTGACTGCGCCGGCCTCCCGTGCGCGGTCGTACGCGGTGCGTCCGTAGGTCAGATCGACGAGCAGCGCGCCCGACCGGCGCACGCTCTGCGAGCGGCCGCGCGCGAGAAGGAAGGCTTCGGCGGCCAGCCGCTTCACCTCGGGAATGCGGTGCCGCTCGACGCCGTGGGCATCGCACCACTCCTCCCACTGCCACCGGTGGTCGATGGCGAGCATGTAGACGGGGCGATGCATCCGGCGATTATAATTGCGCCCTCATCATGGGCTTGCCGCTGATTGCCGCCGCGATCGCGCTGGCGAGCGCCGGCGTGTGGCACGATGCCGCTCCGGCGCAGTCAGGCGACGCGCCGCTCACCATCACGCGGCGCTACCTCCCGGCCGACCGGCTCACCGGGCGCTATCAGTACGTGCCGATCGACGTCCCCGCCGGGGCCACGCGGATCCGCATCGAGCAGCAGTACGACCGCGCCGATGGGGCCAACGCCGTCGATCTGGGCCTGATGGAGCCGGGCTCCCTCGACCTCGGCTCGCGGGCGCTGCGCGGCTGGAGCGGCGGCGCGCGTACAGAGATCGAGCTCACGCCCGCGACGGCGACGCCGGGATACCGGCCAGGGCCGCTGCCGGCCGGCCGGTGGCATGTGATCGTCGGCCTCTACAAGGTTGCGCCCGACGGGGTCGAGGTGACGCTGCGCGTCGCGATCGAGACGGCGCCGCGCGGCGCGCAGAGCCGCCGCTGGTACTCGGGCGACCTGCATCTGCACACGGTCCACAGCGACGGCAACAGCGAGCCCGCGCAGGTGCTCGAGCTCGCGCGCCAGGCGGGGCTCGACTTCGCCGCCATCACCGACCACAACAACACGACGCACGCGCTCGCGCACCCGCCCGACCCGTCAGGCCGTCCGCTGCACATCGTGGGTGAGGAGATCACGACGCCTGGCGGCCATGCCAACGTCTGGGGCCTGAAACCGGGCGACTGGATCGACTTCAGGCTGGCGGCCGGTGACGCGCGCATCGAAGCGCTCGCGGCCGAAGCGCAGGCGCGCGGCGCGCTCTTCTCCATCAACCATCCCTCCGCCGACTGCGACGCGTGCGACTGGCGGCTGCCGGTGCCGTCGTACCTCACCGCGGTCGAAGTGTGGAACGGCCACAAGGGGCCGCAGCCGGCGGCCATCGAGCTGTGGGACGAGCTGCTGCGGTCGGGCCGGCGCGTGACCGGCGTGGCCTCGAGCGACTGGCACCGGCCGCCGGCGCGCGTCGGCGTACCCAGCGTGCGCGTCCTCGCTGAGGCGCTGACGTCCGAGCAGATCCTCGGCGCGATCCGCTCCGGTGCCGTCGTCATGATGCGCGACCCCGTGTCGCCGCCGCCGGTCGTCCACGTGTCGGCGGGAGCGACGCGCGCCGGCGTGGGGGAGTCGCTCGTCACCGAGGCGAACGCGGATCTCGAGATCACCGTCGACGTGCCAGGGTTCACGAGCGAGGGGCTCGAACCGTGTCCGTCCCGCTGCACCGTCGAACTGTCGTGGAACGGGGTGCGCGTGGATGCGTCCCCCGCCGCCGGCGGCCGCGTCTCGTTCCGTCGCCCGGCCGCCGACGGGTACTTCCGTGTGGCGGTGCTGAGCCAGGGGACCGTGGTGGCCCTGACGAACCCCGTGTTCGTGATTACCCGCTGATGGATCGCCTGCGGATCCCCCTGCTGGCACTCTGTCTCCTGCTGCTGTCCTGGGGCGCCGCCTCTGCGCAGCCGCCGCTGGTGACGCCGATCCGTGTCGGCAATCCTGACGCCCCGCTCACGCTCGACGTGTGGGCGCAGCAGGACTACTCACACCTCGCGTCGCGCCCCGCGATCGCGCAGGTGTTCACCGACGTCTTCACGGACTGGGCGCGCGCCACGCGGGACGTCCAGTTGCGCATCTCGGTGATGCCGGCGCTCGAGCAGCACAAGGCGAAGCTGCTCCTGGCCGCCTCCGCGGGACGGCTGCCGGACATCGCCTCGATCGACAGCTTCTGGCTGCCGCTGTTTCTCGACAACGGCGCCGTGCAGCCGCTGGACGAGTGGTGGCCCGCCGACGACCGCGCCGATTTCCTCCCGTTCACGATCTCGACGCTGTCGGACGCCGCGGGCCGTGTGTACGGCCTCTGGCACGAGACCGACTGCCGCGTCCTCTACTACCGCAAGGACCTCGTGCCCGTGCCGCCGCGCTCGTGGGACGAGCTGCTCGAGACCGCGTCGCGCATCTCGCGCGAGCGGAAGATCGCCGGCTACCTGTACAACGCCGGGCGCTGGGAAGCGACGGTGTTCGACCACCTGGCGATGTTCTGGGCGCAGGGCGGCGAGCTCGTCGACGACGGGGGACGGCCCGTGTTCGGCGAGGGGCAGAACCGGCAGCGGATGATCGATCTGCTCGCCTTTCTGCGGCGGACGATCGAGACCGGGGCATCGCCGCGGTCGGTGCTGGCGTCGATGGACTACCAGCAACTGACGTCCGCCGCGGCGGCCGGCGACGTGGCGATGTTCCTCGGCGGCAACTGGCAGCTCGAGGACCTGAAGGCGAACCTGCGCGCCGAAGAGTTCGCCAAGTGGGACATCGCCCCCATCCCGCAGAAGGATCCGCGCACCGCGTCGACCGGCACCGGCGGCTGGATCTGGGTGGTGTTCGCGAAGGATCCGGAGCGGCAGCGCGCCGCCGTCGAGTTCATCCGGCGCGTCGAAGCGCCGGCGAACGCGGCGCGCATCAGCGAAGCCACCGGGCACCTGCCGGTGCGGCGCAGCGTCTACCAGCAGTTCCCGGTCTTTCGCGAAGGCTGGTACGCGCGGTTCGGCGAAATCGTCGAGAGCGGCCGCGCGCGGCCCGCGGTACCGATGTATCCGGCCATCTCGACCGAGCTCCAGCTCGCGATCGGGTACGCCGTCGCGGGCGAGCGGACCCCGGAGCAGGCGGTGGATGCGGCCTACCGCAACGTGATGCAGTTGTGGCAGCGTCGGAGCACCGGCCGGCAGGACACCGGCGGCGCCGACCTCACAGGCTGGCTCCCGGCGCTAATCGCGGGTGCGCTGCTCGCGTGGGTCTTCGTCCGGGGCCGCGACGCGACGCCGCGCGCCTGGCTCGCGCCCGCCGCCGTTCTCGCCGGCGTCTTCGTGCTCTATCCGGTGCTCGAGCTCGTCCGCCTGTCGTTCACCCGTGCCACGACGGGCCAGCGTGTCTCGGAGTACACGCTCGACTCCTTCACCGAGCTCCTCTCGGATCCTCACTTCGCGCCGATGCTCACGGTCACGGTCGTCTTCGTCGTCGCGAGCGTGACGCTGCAGCTCGCGCTCGGCTTCGGGATGGCGTACCTGATGGATGCGGCGCGCCGGCGCCGCGTGCCGGGGGGCCTGGCGGCGCGCGTCGCGGTGGTCAGCGCGTGGGTCGTGCCGGGCGTGCTCGTCGGCGTGCTCTGGAAGATCCTGCTGATGGAGAACCGCTCGGGGCTTGTCAACTACTGGCTCACCTCGGTCGGTGTCGGACCCCTGCCGCTGCTGTCATCGGGAGACTTCGCGCTGGCGTCGGTGATCCTCGCCAATACGTGGCGCGGCTGCGCGTTCAGCATGGTGCTGCAGTATGCCGGGCTCCAGCGGATCCCGCGCGAGCTGCACGAGGCGGCGGACCTCGAAGGGGCATCCACCCTCCAGCGGCTCCGCGTCGTCGTGCTGCCCGCGGTCGCGCCGGTGATCGCGCTGAACGCGGTGCTGATCACGCTCTACACCTTCAATACGTTCGACCTCATCCTGCCGCTGACCGGCGGGGGTCCGACCCGCAGCACCGAGGTGGCGTCGCTCTTCATGTACCGGCTCGCGTTCTACGACCTCAACGCCGGGATGGCGTCGGCTGCCGCCGTGGTGATGCTGGTGTTCAACCTGCCGCTCATCTGGGCGGCGACCCGCCTCGCGTCCGGCCGTCCGCTGCGCCGACGTCTGGAGGTGGCGGCGTGAGCCGCGCGTCACGCGTCGGCGTTCTCCTCCGCGGGCGATGGCCGCTGATCCTGGCGCTCCTGGGGATCACGCTCGTGTTCGTCGTTCCGCAGTTGTGGCTCCTCTCGCTCTCGCTCAAGCACAAGGCGGCGGTTTACCAGTACCCGCCGCGGCTCGTCCCCGAGGACCCGACGCTCGCGAACTACTCCTTCGCGCTGTGGCGCACGCAGGTCCCCTGGTACCTGTGGAACAGCCTCAAGGTGGCGCTGCTCGCCACGCTGCTGACGCTCGCGGCGTCGCTGCCGGCGGCCTACGTGCTGTCGCGCGAGCGCTTCCGGTCGCGCGCGCCGATTCTCGGCGGGCTGCTGACGATGCAGATGCTGTCGCCGGTGGTGCTGCTGGTCCCGATTTACGGGCTGGTTCAGGCGTTGAGGCTGGTCGACACCCACGCGGGGCTGATCCTCGTGTACGCATCGCTGCAGGTGCCGTTCACCATCTGGCTGATGAAAGCGTTCTTCGACGGGCTGCCGCCGGCGCTCTTCGACGCGGCGCGCGTGGACGGCGCGAGCCGATGGCTGACGTTCCGGCGGATCGCGCTGCCGCTCGTCGCCCCCGGCCTCGCGGCCGCCGGCATTCTCAATCTCGCCGCGTATTGGGCGGAGTTCTCGCTGGCCCTCGTGCTGCTCGATTCGCAGGCGCGCTTCACCGTGCCGGTGGGGCTCTTCAGCCTCCAGGGCGCCTACGAAACCGAGTGGCACATCGTCGCCGCGGCGAGCATCGTGGGCCTGGTGCCCGTCATCGCGGCGTTCGTGGCGCTGCAGCGCCACTTCATCGCCGGCCTCACCGCCGGTTCGGTCAAAGGATGATCGACGTTCATCTCATCTCGCACACACACTGGGATCGCGAGTGGTATCTCACCCGCGAGCAGTTCCGGCTCCGTCTCGTGGACCTCGTCGACCGCGTCATCGAGCTGCTCACGACCGACAGCGGCTACGAGTACTTCCATCTCGACGGCCAGACGATCGTGCTCGAGGATTACCTCGAGCTGCGTCCTGAGCGGGCCGAAACGATCCGCGGGCTGGTGCGATCCGGCCGGCTGCTCGTCGGCCCGTGGTACGTGATGCCCGACGAGTTTCTCGTCAGCGGGGAGTCGCTGGTGCGGAACCTGGCGATCGGCCACCGCATCGCGCGGTCGTTCGGCGGTTCGATGCCGGTCGGGTACCTGCCGGACCTGTTCGGCCACGTCGGGCAGATGCCGCAGATCCTGCGGCAGTTCGGGCTCGACAACGCGATCCTCTGGCGCGGGTTCGGCGGCCCGAACGCCGAGTACTGGTGGGAGGCGCCCGACGGTTCGCGCGTGCTGATGATGCACCTGCCGGGCGAGGGGTACTGCAACGCGACGCGGATCGCGCTCGTGCCCGACCAGATGGTGAGCCGAACCGAGGCGGCGATCGACCGCGAAGCGGCGCGCACCCGCTATGGCGTCGTGCTGCTGATGAACGGGGTGGATCACGTCGAGCCGCAGGACACCATCCCGGCGCTCGTGTCCGCCCTCAGGGAGCGGCAGCGCGCCATCCGTCACTCGACGCTGCCGGCGTACGTCGCGGCCGTCCGCGAAGCGGCAACCCGTGACGGCGCGTCGCTGGAGGTCGTTCGCGGCGAGCTGCGCGGCGGCGAGCAGTATGCGCCGCTGCTGCCGGGCGTGCTCTCGGCCCGCACGTATCTGAAGAGGGCGAACGCGCGCGTTCAGAACGCGCTCGAGCGGTGGGCGGAGCCGCTGAGCGCCTGGGCGTGGCTCCTGGGCAGCTCGTATCCGGACGCCGCGCTCCAGTACGCCTGGAAGGTGCTGCTGCAGAACCACCCGCACGACAGCATCTGCGGCTGCAGCATCGACGAGGTCCACGACGAGAACATGTCGCGGTTCGCGCGCGCCGGGCAGGTCGCCGACGACCTGATCGAGCGCGCCGCGACGGCGATCGCGCGTCGCGTGGCGCCGGGCGGCGACGGACGCGTGCGCGCGGTGTTCTTCAACACGAGCGGACGGCCGCTCCGCACGGTCGTCGAAGGCGTGGTCGACCTGCCGTTCGGCAACGCCGAGCCGCAGCGGCACGTGGACCCCGAGGCGCTCGACGCGCCGGTGGTCTTCCATCCGCGCGAGGCCACGGTGACCGGGGTCACGCTTCCCGACGGCACACCCGTGCCGTTCCAGCGGCTGGAGGAGCTCGAGGTCATCAGCTGGGTCAAGAGCCGCTACGAAACGCCATGGGCGCTGCACGCGCGGCGGATCCGCTTCGCGGCCGAGATCGACCTGCCCGCCTGCGGCTATACCGCGGTGGACCTGCTGGTCGGCGGCAATGCGCCGGCGGCACCCGCGACGGCACCCGTTGCCGTTGCCGGGCGGACCATCGAGAACGGGCTGCTGCGGGTCACGGTGGCGGAGGATGGCACCGCCGAGGTCCTCGACAAGCGCACCGGCAAGACCTACGCACGCTGCGGCGAGCTGCTGGACGAAGGGGACGTCGGCGACGAATACAACTACTCGCCGCCGCGTAACGACACCGCGGTGACGGGCACGGCGCTGCGGGACGTGGACGTGCAGGTGACTGCGGACGGTCCGCTGCGCGGTTCGCTCCTGGTCACGGGCACGCTGCCGGTGCCGTCGGCGGCGGCTGAGGATCGCTCGGCGCGCAATGACGAGCGGGTGGATCTCGAGGTCAGGATCGAGATCGCGCTGGCAGCCGGCTCGGGCCGCCTCGAGTGGCGCCTCGAGGTCGTGAACGTGGCACAGGACCATCGGCTGCGGCTGACGTTTCCGGCGGGACTCGACGAGGTGGCCGAGGCGCTGTCGGACACCGCCTTCGGCACGATCTCGCGTCCGGCGCGTCGCGAGCCGCCGGCCGAGATCCGCACCGAAGTGCCCGTCAGCGCGGCGCCGATGCAGTCGTTCGTCGCCTGCCCTGCCGCGGGCGGCGCCGCCGTTTACGTCGACGGTCTGCACGAGTACGAGATCCTGCACGACGGATCGCCGCGAATCGCGATCACGCTGCTGCGGTGTGTGGGGGACCTGTCGCGGGATGATCTCGCGACGCGGCCTCACGGCCATGCGGGCCCGGGGCTCGCGACGCCTGGCGCGCAGTGTCTCGGCGTGTACGAGTTCGCCGTCGCGTTCGAGCCGCTCCCGCACGCACCGGCAATGGCAGACCTCTATGCGTCGGCGAGGGCGCTCACGACGCCGCCCCGCATGGCCGTTGCCGATGCGCCCGGCGGCGGACTCCCGCCGCGGATGGAGATGCTGGGCCTCGACTCCGGCGGCGGTGACGTGATCCTGAGCGCGCTGAAAAAGACCGACGCGCGCGAGTCCCTCACGGTGCGCGCGTTCAATGCCGGGCCGAACGACACCAGCGTGATCCTCTCGCTCCCTGCCGGCATCGCCGAGGCGGCGGACCTCAACCTGCTGGAGGAGCCGCAGGCCGCGCTCGCGCTCGAGGGGGAGGCGACGCGTCTGGCGTTCAGTGGTTTCGCGCTGAAGACGGTGGAACTGCGACCGGCACGGCGTCCCCTTCCCCCCGGGCGGTGAGCGGGCGATCGGACGCCAGCCGCGGTGTGCCGGGGCGATACTGCTCGTCCAGCATGAACAGCCCGTTGAACCGCTGAAGCGTGACGCGGCCGGTGCCGGGCGGCAGCGCCGCCTCGCCCTGTGCCGGCGGCCGCGTGTAGGCGCGCAGCCGGACGCCGGTGATCCGGTCGACGGTCGTCCCGGGAGGCAGCGGCACCGCCGCGCGGAAGCAGCCGCTGCGCGCGATCCTGAACTTCGGTTCGCCGCGGTCGGTCGGATGCCACGCCGTCACGTTGTCGGCGCCGGTGGTGGCCACTTCGAGCGCGAACACCGCCCGGTCGGTCTCGGCACACCCTTCGAGATACGCGAAGCCGCGCGGGTCGGGGATCTTCGCCGAGCCGGGCGCCGCCGCCGGGTCGATCCGCCCCTCGCGGCGGAGCTCGGCCGCCATCACCGCGTACGTCCACGGGTGCCGGTCCATGACCGCTTCGCGCGACGTGTGCTCGAGCGACACGAGCTCTGGCGCGAGGCCGAAGCGGACCGCGTCGATCGGTCCGCTGTCGGTCACCATGTTGTTGTCGGTGTACACCCACAGCAGCGGGTGGCCGCCGAGTCTCGGGCCGCGGAACGGCAGGATCTCGTGGCCGCGGGTCTGCATCTCCTCGCGCCGCGCGCCGTACGCGTTCTGCTCCCGGCCGTACAGGAACTCGATGTCCGTCGTCCGTCCCCAGGTGGCCATCAGCCGATCGGTCGGGGTGCCGCCGTCTTCGTGGGTGAAGATCACCGAGTAGTGGAAGCCCTTTGCCGGCCAGGCGGCGCGCTCGGCCCAGGCGAGGATCGGCAGGTCGTTGAAGCGCTCCACGGTGCCGGGCCGGGCGTGCACGAACGGGGCATAGGCCAGCCACTCGTACTCCGGCGTACCCTCGGCGTAGCCAGCCACCTCCACGCGCTCGATCTTCAGGGCGCCGGCGCCGGGCGCCGATCTCGCGTCGTCGCGCTCCAGCGTCAGGCGATGATCGCCCGGGCCGAGCGGCCCGAGCAGGATCCGGTACGGCGCCGGCTGTTCGCCTCGCGAGACCAGCAGATGCTGGATGTACGTGCCGTTGACCAGCACGCGCACGAGCACCGCCTCGCGTCCTTCGACGCCCCAGTCGCACCGCTCGCACCCCGCCGTGATGGTCGCCACTGCCTCGCCGGCCGACGGCAGCGTGAATCGATGCTCGGAGCTGCCGCCCTGCGCCGGCGCTGCGGCGAGCAGGGCGGCGATGAGGATGGCGGCAATCATCGCCGGTAGCTGGCGGCGTTCGCCGCCGTGACGAGCTCGGTGCCGGTGTCGATCCGCGGTTCCACGGTGCGTCCGTCGAGCAGCGCGAGCGCCGCCTCGATGCCGCGGCGTCCCATTTCGAACGGCCGCTGTGCGACGCTCGCCGACATCCGTCCCTCGCTGATCGCCTGCACGGCCTCGGCCGTGGCGTCGAAGCCCACGACCGCGATGGTGCCCGTGCGGCCGCGGGCGGCGATCGCCTCGACGGCGCCGAGCGCCATCTGGTCGTTCGTCGCGAAGACGGCCTTCACGTCGGGATGGGCGGTCAGGATGTTCTCCATGACGTTGAGACCCAGCGACCGCTCGCTGTTGGCCGGCTGGCGGGCGACGATCTGCAGCGCCGGGGCGGTGGCCAGCGTCTCGAGAAAGCCGGCGGCGCGGTCGTCCTGCGACTGGTTGCCCGGCACGCCGTGGATGAGCGCGACCTTGCCTTCGCGGACGGTCTCGATCAGGTGGCGCGCCGCGAGCGCACCCCCCGCGCGGTTGTCGGTGCCGACGTAGCTCGATTTCCCCTGCAGCGGCGCGTCGGCGTCGACCAGGATCACCGGGATGCCCCGTCCGATGGCGCCCTGCAGCACGGGCACGACCTGCGCCGACCCGGACGGCGCCACGACGAGCACTTTCGCGCCGCGCTGGATCTGGTCCTCGAGGATGGACACCTGCTGGTCGACGTTGATCTCGCGATCGGGCGCGAGCACCGACAGCGTCACGTCGTCGCGTCCTTCCACTGCCTTGCGGGCGCCGTCGCGAACCGCGAGCCAGAACTCGCTGTCCATCGCCTTCGGCACGAGGGCGATCGTCTTGCGGTCGCCGCCGCGGTTGCAGCCGCCGGCGAGCACCGCCGCGAGCACGATCCCCACCATCCACGCTCGTTTCATCGTCTGTTCTCCCGGGAGTTCGTCAGGCCCTCAGGCCTCGCTGGCGCAGCACGTCCATCGCCACCGCGGCCACGATCACGCAGCCGATGACGATCATCTGCCAATAGGCCGAGACGTCGAGCAGGTTCAGCCCGTTGCGCAGGAAGCCGATGATCAGCGCGCCGATCAGCGTGCCGCCGACGGTGCCGACGCCGCCGAAGAAGCTCGCGCCTCCGATGATGGCGGCGGCGATCGCGTCGAGCTCGGCCCCGGATCCGGCGAGCGGAAATCCGGAGTTCATCCGGCCGGCGAGCACGATGGCCGCGACCGCGGCCGCGAGGCCGCTCAGCGCATAGGCGAGGTTCAGGCGGCGTTCGACAGGGATGCCTGCGAGCCGCGCCGCCTCCCGGTTGCCGCCGATCGCATACAGGTCACGGCCCCAGACCGTCCGCGTCAGGAAGACATGCGCGGCGAGGTAGACGGCGCCGGCGATGAGCACCGGCATCGGCAGCCCGAACGCGTTCGAGGCGGTCGCCTCGCGAAAGCCACCGGGCAGGCCGCTGATGGGGACGCCGCCGGCGAGCAGGAGCGCCGCGCCGCGCCCGACGTTCATCGTGCCGAGCGTGGAGATGAACGGGTGCGGCAGCCGGAGCTTCGTCAGCAGCAGCCCGTTCATCAGGCCGATGCCCAGGCCGAGACCGAGCGCAGCGGCGCAGGCCGCCAGCGGATGCCACCCCGACACCAGCAGCAGGGCCAGCGTGACGTTCGTCACGCCGAGGATCGAGCCGATCGACAGGTCGATACCCGCGGTGATGATCACCAGCAGCTGGCCGAGCGCCAGGATGGCGTTGATCGAGGACTGCCGGAGCACGTTCAGCAGGTTCTCGACCGTGAGGAAATGCGGTGAGGCGAACGACAGCCCGACGATCAGCGTCCCCAGGCCGAGCAGCGGTCCGACCCGCTGCCAGACGGCGGCCGAGCGGCCGGCGGACCCGGGCGCTGCCGGCGCGGGGGCCGGCACGGTGCCGGCGCCGGTCGTCATGCAGCCGCCCCCGATGCGAGCGTCAGCAGGCGCGTCGTGTCGACGCCCGCGGCCTCCACTTCACCCACGATCGAGCCCGCGCGCATCACGTAGATGCGCCGGCACAGCACGAGCAGCTCCGGCAGGTCCGAAGAAGCGACCAGCAGCGCCATGCCCGACGCCGCCGCGTCGCCGAGGTACTGGTGGATCTCGGCCTTCGCGCCGACGTCCACGCCGCGCGTCGGTTCGTCGAGCAGGAGCACGCGGGTGCCGGCGCGCAGCCAGCGGGCGAGCAGGACTTTCTGCTGGTTGCCGCCGCTGAGATCGCGCACCGGTTGATGAACCCCCTGCGTCCGGATCCGCAGCCGCTCGATGGCCGTACTGGCCGTCTCGAGGATACGCCGACGGCGCAGCATCCCTCGCGACACCGCGTCGCGCGGGATCGCGAGCGCGACGTTGTCGGCGACCGAGGCTCCGAGCACGAGCCCCTGCCGGCGCCGGTCCTCGGGGACGAACCCGACGCCGGCGGCGATCGCTTCGTGGATCGAGCGGATCGGCGTCAGGCCGGCGGCCGTCCGGACGTGCACGCTGCCCGCGTCGGCGCGCTCGTGGCCGAAGATCGTGTGGAGCAGGCGCGATCGTCCGGATCCGACGAGCCCCGCGAGGCCGACGATCTCACCGGGACGGACGTCCAGCGACACGCTGCGCAGCCGGTTCCCGTGCGAGAGGCCGCGCACTTCGAGCAGCGGCTCGGCGTGCCTCACGGCGTCGTCCGGCGGGGTGCGCACCGGCGGCTCCGCGGAAGGGCGGCCGGCGAGCGCCGTCCAGAGATCCTGCGGCGACACCGAGGCGAGCGGCGCGTCGAGGCTCACGCGTCCGTCGCGCAGCACCACCAGCCGGTGCGCCAGCGGCCGCAGCTCCTCGATCCGATGCGAGATGTAGATGACGGCAGTCCCCTGGGCGGCGACCTCACGCACGATCGCGGCGAGCCGCCGCGCATCCTCGAGGGTGAGTGACGACGTCGGCTCGTCGAGGATGAGGAGCCGCGCCCCGCCGTGCACCGCGCGGGCGATCGCAACGAGCTGGCGGACGCCGGGGCCGAGCGTCGCGATGGGCACGTCGAGCGGCAGCTCGAGACCCACGCGCGCCAGAGCGGTGCGCGCCACCTGCCGCGTCGCCTCCCAATCCACGAAGCCGCCAGCCCGCCGCGGCAGCTCCCCGAGCAGCAGGTTCTCGGCGACGCTGAGGCATCCGACCAGTTGCGGTTCCTGGTGGACGATCGCGATGCCGGCGCGGCGGGCGTCGGCCGTCCCCTGAAAGCGGACCGGCGTTCCGTTCCACCGCAGGTGTCCTTCGTCGGGAGGCAGCGCGCCCGAGCAGATCGCCATCAGCGTCGACTTGCCGGCGCCGTTCTCGCCGGCGAGCGCGATGATCTCCCCCGTCCGCACCGAGAGCGTGACGTCCGCGAGCGCCCTGTGTCCACCGAAGCGCTTGCCGACACCTTCGATGGCGAGCAGCGGGTCGCCCGCTGCGTGACGCTCCGGCGTGGTCATGCGCGAGGAGTATAGAAGGGTTGCCTCGGAGCGGGCAAACCGTCAGAATCCGTCGCGTGACCACGACACCACCCGCGCCCGTCGGCGTGCGCTTCGCTGGCGTCCGGAAGCGGTTCGGCGCCCACGCCGCCGTGCGCGGCATCGATCTCGAGGTCGAGCCCGGCGAATGTCTCGTGCTGCTCGGCCCGTCGGGCTGCGGCAAGACGACGCTGCTGCGCCTGCTGGCGGGCCTCGAGCAGCCCGATGCCGGCACGATCGCCGTCGGCAATCGCATCGTGACCGACCTTCCGGCCGCCGACCGCGACGTCGCCATGGTGTTCCAGAACTACGCGCTGTACCCGCACCTCACCGTGCGGCGGAACATCGCGTTCCCGCTGGAGGTCCGGCGGCTCGCCGCCGCCGAGATCCGGCGCCGCGTCGAGGAGGTGGCCGTCCGCTTCGGTCTCGAGCCGCTCCTCGACCGAAAGCCCGCGCAGCTCTCTGGCGGCCAGCAACAGCGCGTCGCGCTCGCCCGCGCCGTCGTCCGCAGCCCCGCCGTGTACCTGATGGACGAGCCGCTCTCGAATCTCGATGCGCAACTGCGCACGCGCACCCGGGCCGAGCTGAAGCGCCTCCAGACGGATCTCGCGACGACGACGCTGTACGTGACGCACGACCAGAGCGAGGCGATGACGCTCGGGCGGCGCGTCGCGCTGATGAAGGACGGCGAGATCCACCAGCTCGGCACGCCCATGGATCTCTACCGGCGGCCGGTCAGCACGTTCGTCGCGGCGTTCATCGGCAGCCCGCCGATGAACCTGCTCGAGGGGACCGTCGCCGACGGCACCGTGCGCGCGGCAGGGGTCGGCTGGCCGGGTGTCGTGCCGCCGCCGGGGGCCACGTCACGCGAGTTGACGGTGGGCGTGCGGCCGGAGAACGTCCACATCTCGCTCGATCGGCGCGAGGGCTGGGCGGCGGGCCGCGTGGGCGTGGTCGAACCGCTGGGCAACGAGACGCTCGTCACCCTGGAGCTGCCCGGCGGGCGCATGATCGCGCGCGGCGCCGGCGCGCTGGCCATCGATCCCGACACGCCCGTATGGATCGAGGTTCGCCCCGCGGACGTCCTCTTCTTCGACCGCTCGTCGGGAGCGCTGATCCGCTGAACGCCCGAAGAAAAAAGGGCCGCCCCGTTTCCAGGGCGGCCCTAACGCCTAACTCCTAACGCCTAACTCCCCAGAGCGTCAGAACTCGATCCGCAGCGCGAACTGCATGACCCTCGCGTCCCCGGCGAGCGACGTGATCGTGCCGGCGGTGCCGCTCGGCAGCGTGCGGTTCGGCAGCCCGAAATTCGCGCGGTTGGCGACGTTGAAGACGTCCCAGCGCAGCACGGCGTCGGCGCGCCCGGGGATGTCGAACCGGCGCTGAATGCTCGTGTCGAACGTCGCGTAGCGCGGCCCGCGGAACCGGTTGCGGCCGGCGTTGCCGAACGTGCCCGACGGCACGAGCTCGAACGCCCCCACGTTGAACCAGTTGTCGACCGTCCGCTGCCCCTCGGGGTTCCCCGAGAGGTTCGGCAGGCCCGTGGCGCCGGTGCCCACGTTGTTGGTGCTCTGCGTCACCGTGAACGGCAGGCCGGAGCGCGCGGTGTAGATCCCGCTCACCGTCCAGCCGCCGAGGATCGCGGCGCCGATGCCGTCGGCCGCCCAGCGCTGCCCCGCGCCGAACGGGAGCTGCGCGACGAAGCTGCCCACAAACCGGTGGCGCACGTCGAAGTCGCTCGGGCCTTCCCACGACTTCAGGTCGCGCCCGTTCTGCGGACGTCCCGACGAGGCCGCCAGGTGCTCCGGCGCCTGGTCGCGCGATTCGCCGAGCGTGTACGACAGGCGGAAGCCGTAGTTGTTCGCGAAGCGGCGCTCGAGGCTGAAGTCGGCGCCGATGTACTCCGATTCCCCCGTGTGCTCGCGCCACTGGATGTGGCCCAGCGTCGGGTAGGGCAGCGGTCCGTTGGCGTCGCGCGTGCCCGGCAGCGGCTGATTCAGGTTCCGCAGGATCGCGATGTTGCTCCCGCGCGAGCCGACCACGTCGACCGACGCGACGTAGCGCGCACCGAACTGCCGCTCGATGCCGCCGCTGTAGTGGTGGAACGTCGCCGCCGGCGCGTTGCGGTCGGCGGTGCGGAGCGTGAGCCGCCCGAGCACGATCCGGCTCGGGTCGAGGTAGTCGGCCGGGAAGCCGTCCTGGAGGAAGAACACCGGGTTCACGGACGAGGTCGAGCGGATCCGGATGTTGCGCAGCCCCGGCGGGTTCAGCGCGAGCTGGTCCTCCGACCCGATGCGGTCGAACAGGTTGTAGAAGACGCCGTACCCGGAGCGGACCACCGTCTGGTCGTTCAGCCTGTAGACGAGGCCGAGGCGCGGCGCGAAGTTGTTCTTGTCGGGATTCACCAGTGCCCGTTCGGACAGGGTGCCCGACTTGGCGAACACGAGGCCCCCGCTCGCCGGATCGAAGTTCGCCTGCTTGTCGTCGCGCTCGAGCGCCGGCGTCATGAAGTCGTACCGCAGGCCGAGGCTGAGCGTCAGCCGGTCGGAGGGCCGCCAGTCGTCCTGCACGTAGAACGCCGTCGACCAGCGCCGCTGGTTCACGACGTGCACGTTCGACAGCTCGGCGTCGAGCACGTAGCCGAGCATGAAGTCGGCCAGCGCGTTGCCCGTGTACGAGCCGGTGAACTGGAGGTTGCCGCGCGTCGACGGGATGTCCATGTACTCGTTGTTCATGATGGGCATCAGGTCGGCGCCGAACTTCCACTGGTGCTTGCCGCGCAGCCACGACAGCGTGTTCGTGATCTGCACCTGGTCGGTGTGCTGGAACTTCGGCATGAAGTTCGGCGAGCCGAGGCGGCTGTAGCCGGTGATGTCGATGCCGACGATGCCGCCGGCGACCAGCGGGTCGTCGGGCACGCCCTTGAAGCCGATCTGCGACATCCCCGACTGCCCGAACGGATCCTGCGTGCCGTCGGAGATCCCGCGCGCCCACGAGATCCGCGTCTCGTTGAAGATCGCCGAGCCGAACACCTTCGTCAGGCCGCCGACGAACGCATGCGACGTGAGGTAGTTGCGGCCCCACGCCGACGTGCTGGTGCCGTCGAGGACGCCGCCGAAGTTGCCCGGCACGAAGCGGAAGCGGTCGCTGTAGATGTAGCGCGCGAACACGTTGTCGGCGCCGCCGAGCCGCATGTCGATCCGCCCCAGGTACCGGTCGCCGTCGTCGGTGACGGCGGGCGTCCGCAGGAAGTTGTTCGTGCCGGTGGTGTTCGGCATCGGGATCAGGTTGAGGATCGCCGCCGCCACCGGGTCGATCCGGTTCGCCGGGATGGTGTTGTTGGCGAAGTTGGCGCCGGTGCGCGGGTCGCGGATGGCCCCCGAGAAGACACCGCTGCGCTCGGCCGCCGTCGGCACGCGCGTGAGGCGCGTCACGCCGCGCTCGATGCGCGTGCCCTCGTAATCGCCGAAGAAGAACGCCTTGTCGCGCACGATCGGCCCGCCAAGGTTGCCGCCGAACTGGTTCTGGTCGTTCTTCGGCTTGCGCACCGTCGGGTCGCTCTGCCGCGCGCGCTGGATGAAGAAGGGGTAGCCGTCGAAGCGGTCGTTGCGGTAGTAGTCGTAGGCCGTGCCGCGAATACGGTTGGTGCCCGATTTCGTCGTGACGCTGATCGCGGCGCCCGGGGCGCGGCCGTACTCGGCGGCGAAGGCGCTCGTGACGACGCGGAACTCGTTGATCGCGTCGACCGACGGGCGCGACACCTGCGTGCTCAGCTCCTGGACGTTCGTCGAGATCGAGTTGTTGTCGACCCCGTCGAGCAGGAAGTTGTTCTGGAGCGAGCGGTTGCCGTGGACGCTGACGCCTCCCGTGCGGCCGGCGGACGTGCTCCCCGATTCCTCGGTATAGCGGTCCCCCTGCACGCCCGGCACGAGCGCGATCAGGTCGTCCCAGTTGCGCATCGCGAGCGGCAGCTTCGACACTTCGACCGAGTTGACGACCTTGCCGACGATGGGGGATTCGGTGTTCACGAGCGGCGCCGTCGCTTCGACGGTCACCTCCTGGGTGACGGATCCGGGCGAGAGCGTGAAATCCACCCGCGCGCGCTGCCCGACCTGCAGCGGCAGGGCCCGCGTGCTGGTCTGGAAGCCGGCAAGCTCCGCGCGCACCTCGTAGTCGCCGGGCAGCAGCCCCTGCGCCGAGTACGCCCCTTCGGCGTCGGTGACGAGCGTCGTCGTTCCGTTCGTCGCGACGTGCCGCAACGTCACCGTGACGCCGGGGATGACCGCCTGCGAGGCGTCACGAACGATTCCTGTCACACTGGCGCGGTCCACCTGCGCCCCGGCCGGCGCCGCCGTGGCCAGACAGACCGCAGCCACCACGCCGACTATCCACGCGCGTGTCGTCATTGCGTTTCCCCCGGTAAAGGTGAGATGGTCGAGCGCGCACTCCCCCGCACAGGGGATGCGCCGCGTCAGCATGGGGCTGAAAGGGACGGAAGTCAAGGGCCGCAGCCCCGGCGGCCGGGGATACAATGCCGCCGGGTTTCGGCCCGCCTGTTTGGGCGCCGACCGGGGGATACGTGGCAGCAACGGCTCGACTGACGATGGCCCAGGCGCTCGTGCGCTTCATGGCCGCCCAGTACACCGAACGCGACGGCGAGCGCCATCGCTTCTTCGGCGGCGTCTTCGGCATCTTCGGCCATGGCAACGTGGCCGGCGTCGGGCAGGCGCTGGACCAGATGCGCGACGCGCTGCCGTATTACCAGTGCCGCAACGAGCAGGCGATGGTGCATACCGCCGCCGCGTACGCGAAGGTGCACAACCGGCTGCGGACGCTGGCCTGCACGACCTCGATCGGCCCCGGCGCCACGAACATGATCACGGGGGCCGATCGAGGT
>Ga0247719_1000173_pt1 | contig 45652 bp, 34 predicted proteins | sample 41E_DmetaG_FD_189046 | JGI IMG/M metagenome (GOLD analysis project Ga0247719, IMG submission 189046) | Soil microbial communities from hillslope of Landscape Evolution Observatory, University of Arizona, Oracle, AZ, United States - 4-1-E_D | ecosystem: Engineered > Artificial ecosystem >...
CAAGGTGCGGGTGCTGCAAGGTGCTGGCGCTGCAAGGTGCTGGCGCTGCAAGGTGCCGCGCTGGAACCCGAAGCACCCTGCAGCACCCCAGCACCCCGCCGCACCTTGCAGCACCCCGCAGCACCCTATTTGGGCACGACCATCCTCGCCGGCTCCAGCGCGAGATATCCCTTGCGGGCGCGCACGCGGACCCCGTCCCGCTTCACGCGGACCTCGATCGTGCGGAACCTGCCGTCCCAGTTGGTGTTCTCGGGCTGTACGCCGAGCACGTAGTAGCTGTTCGCGTCGGCGGCAATCGTGTCGAGCGCGCGGCCGATGTTGTTCTCGTTGCGGATCATCAGGCCGCCGGTATCGACCGCAAGGCTGTTCGGCGCATCGGCGACCGCGTCGAACTTCGTGGCGGGGCCGGCGGTGTCTTCGGCGGCCACCTGGCCGGGGTCGGGGGCGCCGACGCGGCCGAGGCCGCGCACGTCGATCGCGTACACGCGGGCGCCAGCGCGGGCGGTCTGCCCCACGACGGAGCGAAGCGTCGTCTCGACGTCCTGCACGGGGAAGCCGTCGCTGAGGAAGACGACCGTCTTCGGCCCGGGGATGCGCGCGAGGCCGTTCGCGAGGGTGTTGATCGCCGCCATCGTGTCCATCGACGCGCGGTGGATGTCGCGCTGGAGGCGCGCCGCTTTCGAACGAACCATGGATTCGGCCTGCTGACACTGCTCGCTGTCGTCGCTGCAGGCACGGATCACGGCCCGCTGGATGGCCTCTTTCTCGTTGCGCGCGATGCGCACCGCCTCTTCCTCGTTCAGCAGCCGCGGCCAGTCGCGCGTCAGCTCCGCCCAGCGGTTGCGGGCGTCGGCACGCGGCTGGACCTGCTTCAAGCCGTCCAGCAGCTCCTGGCGCACGCTGGTCAGCCGGTTGTTCACCATCCTGTCGCCCGCGAGGATCCCCGCGACGTCACCTTCGCGGAAGCGGTCGCGGATGAACTCCTCGACCGCCTTCTTCGCGCGGTCGAACCCGCCGCCGGGCGTGAGGTGGTTGAGGTCGAAGAAGAAGATCCAGGTCTGTCGCGCGGCGGGAGCGGCGGGCGCGCTGCCGGGCGGAGGCGGGGGCTCGGGCGTCGCCGGCCGCGGCGCCGGGCCGGCGGCGCTCTCGCGGACGAGGAAGAACGTCTCGATCCGCTGCGGCCTGCCGTCTTCGAGCACCTCGAAGTCGTCGCGCGTGAGATCCGCGACGAACCGCCCCGAGCGGTCGAACACGCGCACGTCGATCTCGACGATCTGCGTCCCCGAGCGGAAGACAGGCGTCTGCGGGTCCTGCACCGCCGCCATCGCGGCGATCAGCGCGAGAACTATCACCGTGAACATCGAAAACTCCAAACGCCAAACGCCAAACGCCAAATCTCAAACGTCAAACTCCAAAGGCCAAACCTCAAACGCCAAACGCCGAACTCCAAACCTCAAACTCCAAACTCCCAACGCCAGAGACGAGATGTTCTTCGAAGCGGCGTGTGACGTATGGAGTTTGAATTTTGCAGTTTGGAGTTTTTGGCGTTTGGCGTTTGGAATTTGGAGTTTTCCTCTATCGAACCTCGGCGATCTTCAGCACCAGTTTGCGCTTACCGTCCTTCTGCAGCCACGCGAGCTTCGTAGCGTCTTGCGACCACGCCGGCAGCAGGGCGTCCTTCGTGTTCGGCACTTCCTGCTTCTTTCCCTCAGCGTCCATCACCTGCAGCCTGCCTCCCTTGACGGTCGAGTAGGCGATCACCTGCGTGCCCTTGGGGCCCCACGCGAACGTCAGGCCAGGGACGATGACGGAGTTGACGAACTCGCCGATCGGTTCCCCCTTCAGCTTCATCGTGTGGGTGGTGACCATCTGCGATCCGTAGGCCGCCTTCGTCGCGTCCTCGGCCGACGTCCCGAGCTCGGTCGTGGTGCCGCCGCGCGCCAGGTCCCCGCCGCGCGGCACGGCGGTGGTCTGTTCGCGCCGCTGCTCGGTCGAGAGATCGATCACCAGGCCCGGTACGTCGGGGGAGTTCTTGTGGCTCTTGACCGTCCAGTACGGCGAGAACCATTCGGGTTCGACCTGCAGATCCGCCCGCTTGCCGCTCGCCACGTCGATCAGGTAGTGGTGCGTCGCCTTGGGTGTGCCGTAGCCTCCCTCGACCGACTGGAAGTACAGCTGCGTGCCGTCGGGAGACCACGCGAGCCGCGCCGGCTCGCCTTTCAGCCTGCCCATGTCGAGCTCCGCCACCTGGCGTGCGGGTCCGAACGTGAGCCTGCCGACTTCGAGCGGCGCCTGCGCGGCCAGCAGCGCGGGCGTCGCGAGGACCATCACTGCTCTCACCAGTGTCCGCATACGTGTCTCCGTTTCTGCTTCGCTGGCAGCTGCCAACTCCCAGCGGTCACAGCTTCACCGTTTCTCGAGTTGCTGCAGCTTGGCCTGGAGCTCGTGCGATGCCGGGATCGCGGCAAGCCCCGCCTTCACCGCCTGGATCGCGAGCGCCGGCTGCCCCATGCGCAGGTAACCGTCGGCCAGCGCGAGGTGCGCAGACACCATCGCGGGATCCAGATGAGCGGCGCTGCGCCACGCGCCGATCGAGCCCGGCTTGTCGCCCGCCCCTTCGAGGGCCCAGCCGAGGAAGAAGGCGGTGAGCGCGTTGTCGGGTGCGGCGTCAGACGCGCGCTTCAGCGCCTCGGCCGCGCCGGCATAATCCTCGCGGACGAACAGCGCGAGGCCGAGCAGCGCGTGCCCGGCGGCGTTCGCGGGGTCGGCCACGCGCCGCGCTTCCGCCTCCACCTGCTCCCAACGGTTGGCGGCCGCGTGGGCCGCGGCCGCAGCGGCCGGCGTCCCCTTCGCGCGCTCCGACAGCCAGGCGATGTAGCGGCGCGCCAGGTCGCCCCGCACGATCTCGATGGGCGCCCACGTCGCCGCCGTCGCCGCCGCGGTCTCCGCCGTGACGGCCGGCGCCGTGCCCGCGAGCACCTCGACCTGGCGCGTCCGCTCGCCCACGATCTCGCCGCGGGCGCGCACGATCGCATGGGCCGTGTAGTCGCCCGGTGCGACGTTCGTCAGCGGCAGCGCGATGTGCGCCCGCCGGCTGATGCCTGTTTCGGCCGCGTCGGGCGGCGTCAGCTCCGGCTGTATCGCCGTCACGACCCGCCCCGCCAGATCGCGCAGCTCGATCTGCACGTCCAGCCGCTCCATCTGCACGGGCGTCCGCGCGTACGTCTCGATCACCCCCACGAGTCCGTCGCCCGTATAGGCCCGGGCGCGAACCGGCAGCCCGCCGATCGCCGAACCGAGCACCAGGTCGCTGACGGTGACATCCGGGCCGTCGAGCGGGCGCACCTCGAGGCGGCGATCGGCGCTGCCCGTAAGGCCTCCCGGCTCGCGCACCACGGTCCGCATCAGATAGGAGCCGGGCGGCACCGTGAACTGCACACGCCAGGTGCCGGTACCGAGTGGGGATCCGGCGCGCGGCTTCGACGGCAGCGGGATGACGTCGCTGCCGCTCGCGGCGACGCGGCCGTCGCGCACGTCACGCACCACGAAGACCACGTCGGCGCTGTCGGCCGCCTCCGACCGGACGGGCAGGTCGGCGTTCAAGCTGAGGACGACGCGCTGCTGGGCGGTGTCGGGCCCTTTCATCACGTAGGTGGTGTAGTCGACCTTGAGCCCCTGCTGCACGAAGGGGGCGCCGAGCACCATGTCGATCGCCCGGCGCCGGTCGGTGACGGCCGTATCCGGCGCGACCGTGTAGCCCGTGCGTGCGCTGACGCGCGCGCCCGGCCGCTTCACCACGACCGACACGCGCCGGTACTTGCCGCGATTGAGCCGTGCCTGCTGCGACGGCGTGAAGCCCACGAGGTAGTAGTCCTGCGCCTGGTCGGCGAGCTTGTCGAGCGCCTCGCCAGCGCGCGCGGCGGCGTCGATGACCAGCTCGCCGTCGGTTTCGGCCGCCAGCGTGCCGAGCGGCGCCATCCGCGCCTGGATCTCCTCGGCGAGCGTCGTCTCCTGTACGTGGGCGTCGGTGGACGAGTGACGCTGGTTGAGGTCCATCGAGACGAACACGCAATAGCTCTGTGCCGCTGCGGCGGCGACGTTCTCGAGCTCGCGCACCAGGTTGTCCTGGATGAACCCTTCGGAGAACAGCACGACCGTCTTGCGCCCCTCGATGTCGCGGAAGCCGGCGATCACGTCGGCGAGGCGCTGCAGGAACTGCCGCGACTCGGCATCGCTCTGGTTGACGATCGTGCGGACGTTCTCCTGCAGGATTCTTCGAATCACCTGCGTCTCTTCGGCAGCCCCCGCGCCGCCGCCGCGTCCGCGTCCGCCGCCGGGCGCGTTGCTGCCGCCGGGATCGAAGCCGAGAAGGTCGGCCGTCCCCTCCAGCGTCATCCGCTGGAGCGTGTCGGCGATCAGCTTTTCGTCCCCCTGCAGGATGCGGTGCGCGTGATAGCGGGGGATGTTGCCGAAGGCGTTCGGCGGCACCCGCTCGTACATGCCGCGGATCGTCGCGAGCTCCTTGATCGCGCGCATCTTGTCGGCCGTGAACCCGAGCTGCGGGCCCGGCCCAGGCAAACCGAACAGCGCCACGCGATCGGACGGCCGCACGCGGCGGCGGATGAACTGCTCCGCCGCCATCCGCGCCCGGGCTTCGTTGCCGGGCGTGATGTGCTGCTGGTCGAAAATGAGGATGTAGAGATGGCCGCGCGGAAAGGCGGCGTTCGATGACACTTCGGCCGTCGTCGCGCGGATCGCCTCCTCGACGTAGCTGGAGGCAGGCTCGGTGACCCGCTGGAAGAGAACGATCGGCAGCGGGGCGCCGTCTTCGCGGATCTCGATCTCCTCGGGTCTGAGGTCGGTGATCGGCCGTCCGGCCTCGTCGACGACGCGGACGTCGAAGCGCACGAGATCGACGCCGGAGCGGAACGTGGGCTGCGGTGTCCCCTGCGTCTGCGCTGGCGCGCCGGTAAGGGCGGCGACAGCGGAGACACTGGCGACGACGGCGAGAAACAAGCGTCGGAGCACAGGACCCCCGGGAGGAAAATCAGCTCATCCGTACGAACATGTGGCGGCCGCCCGGCGGGCGGCAGGCAGGCGGCGTCGACGATTTTACCGCGATCAGCGGGGGGAACGGCGTCTCACCGCCGCCGCCTTCCCCGGCTCGCCGAACATCGTCCAGAGCTGCGCGGCGGTGTCGATTCCTTCGGAATCCGGCGCGATTTCGAGGATCCGCTGCACGGCGCGTTCGGCCTCGGCGTCGCGACCGGTGACCTTGTAGAGCATCGCGAGGCCGGCGTGGGCACGCACGTGCGAGGGGAACAGCGCGATCTCGGTCTTGAAGAGCCGTTCGGCCTCGGCGTACCGCTCGAGACGCGCCAGCGAGTCGGCCGCGAGATAGTGCAGGTCGGCGAGCTGCTCGGTGCGCGCGGCCATCGCCTGCTGCGCTTCGAGCAGCCGCTGCGCGGCGGCCGCGAACTGCCCCTGCTGATGGAGGAGCATGCCGTCGATGAACGCGCGCATCGGCAGCGAGGGATCCGCCTGCTGCGCGAGATCCGCGTGCGACCGGGCCGCCGCCGGATTCCCCTGGCGAACGGCAATCCGCGCGAGCATCTCGTGGGCGATCGCCGGCGCCACCTCCACGGCGAGGTCGGCGTGCGCCTTCGCCTCGTCGACGCGGCCGATCTGCAGGAGGGCGGCCGCGGCCCCGGTGAGCGCCGCGGCGTTGCGGGGATCGCGCGAGATCACTTCCTTGTATGCCGCGAGCGCGTCGTGCGGGCGCCGCATGGCGGTATGCGCGCCCGCGAGCTGGAGCCAGACGTCGGTCATGGCGGGCTCTTCGCGCAGGAGGTCGCGATAGAGGCGGATCGCGTCCGCGTGCCGTCCCTCGCCGGCGAGGCGGCTGGCCTCGCGGTACATGGCGAGCACGTGCAGCTTGTCCTTCGGATCCGGCAGCTGGTCGCCGGGCAGTTGCAGAGAGGTCGCGGTCTGGGTGCCGACGTAGCCGAGCGCGGCCAGTTTCTGGCGATCCTCCTCAGAGACGGCGGAAGGGGCAGCGACGCGTGCACCGGCGAGCATCGCGTCGAGCGCGCCGCGCATCGCCGTCCGCACCTGCGGACGCTCGCCGGCGATCGAGCGCAGCTCGCCGGGATCCTGCGCCAGATCGTAGAGCTCGTCCCTCGGCGCGCGGATCAGACGGTAGCGCTCGTCGCTGAGCGCGTAGAGCTCGCTCCACCCGAAGTGGTAGCGCGGCGAGAGCGATTCCGAGTAGATGTTCGCAGGCGCCAGCTCCCCCGATCCGGTGATCGCAGGCAGCAGGCTGCGGCCGTGTCCCTGGCCGCCGGCCCCGCGACGGCCCCCGAGTATCGCTTCGAGAACGGTGGGGGGGAGGTCGACGTGCTGGACGGGGGCGGACAGCCGGCGGCCCGCGCCGGCCCCCCCGGGCATCTTCACGATCAGCGGCACGCGGATCGTCTCGCGGTACAGGAAGATGCCGTGCTCCTCCTCGCCGTGGTCCCCGAGCCCCTCTCCGTGATCCGACAGGAGCACGATCAGCGCGTCCTCATAGAGTCCCTTCTGCCGCAGATGCTCGAGGAGCCGCCCGACGATCTCGTCGGAGTACTCGACCTCGCCGTCGTAGGGATCCGGATTCGTGAAGCGCGCCGGCGGCGCGTACGGCGTATGCGGTTCGTAGATGTGCGCGAAGAGAAAGAGCTTGCGGCCCTGCGCTCTCCTCTCTGCTTCGTCGATCCACCTGATCGCGGCCGCGATCGTGTCCTCACCCCTCCGCTGAACGTTGCCGAGCGGCTGCTCGGGTGACACCGGCGGCAGCTCGTCGTCGAACGTGTCGAACCCCTGGTGGAAGTTCGTCTGCCGGCGCAGGACGTACGAGGACACGAAGCCCGCCGTCGCGTAGCCCGCCTCCTTCAGCGCGTGCTGCAGGAATCGCTGCCCTTCCTTCACGGTGAACCCGATGTTGTCGCGCACGCCGTGTTCGAACGGCAGCTCGCCCGAGAGGATGGACGTGTGCGAGGGGAGCGTCTGCGGCGAGTGCGCGTAGGCGTTCTCGAACACGATGCCGTCGGCGGCGAACCGGTCGATGTGCGGCGTTTTCGTCCGCGTGTAGCCGTAGGCCGGGAGCCGGTCGGCGCGGAGCGTGTCGATCGAGATGAACACGACGGGCCCCGCGGCTTCGGGAGCGGACCCACTGTCGCGCCCGGGGCGGAGGAGGCTCCACGCGGCCGCGACGGCGAGCACGACCGCCGCGAGCACGATCGCCGGCAGCGCGCGGCGGTTCATCGCAGCAACCTCCGGAACTCCTGGATGTCACGTCCGTACGCCGACGGCGGCGCGGTCTGCACGAACTGCAGCATGTACGGACGCGCCTCCTCGAGGCGGCCCGAGCGGGCGAGCTCGCGCGCGAGGTTGTACAGCGCGTCGAAGTTCGAGCGATCGAGGTCCACCGCCCTGCGCCAGTGGGCGAGGGCCTCTTCGATCCGCCCCTGCTGCCGGGCGATGATGCCGAGCCCCGAGTGGGCGCGCGAGGACCGAGGGTCCTGCTCGAGTGCGCGCCGGAACGCGTCGGCCGCCGCCGAAAGGTCGTTCCGCTGCAGATGGACGGTTGCGATGTTCTCGTAGGCAAACACGTCGCGCGGATTCGCCTGCACGGCCCGCTCGAACGCCCGCAGCGCCTGCGCGGCGTCCCCCGACCGCGCGTGGGCGATGCCGAGCGCGTTCAGCGCCTCGCTGTTGCCTGGATCCGCCGTCGCCGCGCGCTGCAGCATCGGGATCGCTTCGCCTGGATGCCCCGCTTCCGCGAGGTAGGTGCCGAGGCGGACCTCGGTCTCGAGGTCGCGTCCGTTCTTCTCGATCGTCTCGCGCAGCGTCGCGATGGCATCCGCCGGACGCCCCGCCTCCCACTGGATCGATGCGAGGCGGCGATAGGCAACCGTCATGTCGGGCCGGCGCGCGATCACGTCGCGCAGCCGCGACACGGCTTCGCCCGCGCGGCGCGACCGGTGGAGGTCGAGCGCCTCGAGCATCAGGCGGTCCAGTTCGATGAGGCGCTTCGGATCGTCCGCCTCGGTGTAGCGCGCCTTTCGCGGCGCCGAGCCCGACACGTATCCGAGCGACTGCAGCCGTGACCGGACCTCCGCCGTCTCGGAGGTCTGCTCGCCCGGGAGCGCCGCGTTCAGCGATCGCAGCGCGTCGATCCCACGGCGCAGCCGCTCGCCGCTCGTCGGCGCCAGGTTGCGATCCTCGCGCGGATCCGCGGCGAGGTCGTAGAGCTCCTCGATGGGCAGGTCGATGTACTTGTCGCGTCCGACGATGACCCCGCGGAGCGGGGCCCAGCCGCGGGTGAGCATCGGGTACATCGCTTCGAAATAGGTGGTGCGCGTGTCGTTCTCGCGGTCCGCGCGGTCGAGCAGCGATCGCCCGGGGAGGCCGGACGGCAGCTCGAGTCCGAGCAGCGCCGCGACGGTGGGGAAGATGTCCACCTGCTGGACAGGCGTGTCGGACACGGCACCGCGGACGTCACGCCTCCGGTCGAGCGTCGCGACGATCAGCGGCACGCGCAGCGTCGATTCGTACGCGAACGTCCCGTGCGTCATCTCGCCGTGGTCGCCGAGTCCCTCGCCATGGTCTGAGGTGAGGATCACCGTCGTGCGGCGATCGCGCGCGCGCAGCAGGTCGAACAGCGGCCCGAGGGCGTGGTCAACGTAGGCGACTTCCCCCGCGTAGGGCTCTCCTGCGTACGTGCGGTCGAACGGCGCCGGCGGTGCGTACGGTGCATGCGGGTCGAACACGTGGATCCACGCGAACCAGGGGCCGGTCTGCTTCTCGATCCACGCGCGTGCGGCGGCGACGACTTCCTCCGCCCGCCGTTCGGTCAGTGCCAGTTCCCCCTGCGCCACCTGCCGTCCGCCCACGTCGTCGTAGACGTCGAAGCCCTGGTCGAGGCCGAACTGCCGGTCGAGGGGGAAGGCGCCGACGAAGGCGGCGGTGGCGATCCCTTTTTCCTTTACTGCCTCGGCGACCGTGTGGGCGTCGGGGGAGAGGCGGTAGCCGGAGTTGTCACGGACGCCGTGGTCGAAGGGATAGCGTCCGGTGAGGATGCTGGCGTGCGACGGCAGCGTCATGACGGCGTGCGCGTGCGCGAAGGTGTAGTGGACGCCGCCGCGCGCGAGCGCGTCGATGTGGGGCGTGGCCGCGCGTCCGCCGTAGAGGCCGAGCGCGTCGGCGCGCAGCGTGTCGATGGTGATGAGAAGGACGTTCTGGTCGCCGCCGGCGGCCGGCCATGCGTCACCCGTGCGGCCGGAGCGCCAGTAGAGGTAGGCGCCGGCGAGGCACACGAGGAGGACGAGAACTGCGGCGGCGCGGCGCATGGATCCGACGATTATTGGGGTCAGAGCTTGAATTTTGCAAAAATGCAAAATTCAAGCTCTGACCCCGCGTTTCGCGGCGTACATCCGCTCGTCGGCGATGCGGACGTGCTCCATCACGTCCGTGGCGTCCGGGGGGACCTCGGTGCAGCCGATGCTCAGGCCGACGCCGGCCGGCAACGTGGCCGCATACGACGAGTTCGCGAATCCCTCCTGCAGCGCCCGGCCGCGGCGGCGCGCCTCCTCTTCGCGGCACGAGAGCAGGATCAGGAACTCGTCGCCGCCCCAGCGGAAGACGAAGTCGGCCTCGCGCACATTCCGCCGCAGGTACGCCGCCACCTGCTGCAGCACGCGGTCTCCCGCCTCGTGGCCCAGTTCGTCGTTGATCTTCTTGAAGCGGTTGACGTCCACGAACAGCAGCGACAGCGGTACCTTGTAGCGGCGGTGCCGCTGAAGCTCGCGTCCGATCACCTCGTCGAAGAACCGCCGGTTGCGGCACCCCGTGAGCGGATCGGTGATGACGAGCTCGCGCAGGTCCGCCTGCGCCGCCTCGAGCTGCCGGTTCGCGACGCGCAGCTCGTAGGTCATGTCCTCGAACGTCATGAGCTGCATGCCGAGCCCCGCGAGCAGGAACGTCGCCGTCATCGTGAACAGGATGCGTCCAGCTTCGTCGGACGCCGGATCCGGCACCGTGTACACCATCACGAAGTGCATGCTGCCGATCACGATCAGCATGGCGCCCGAGACGACCGCGCCGAGCAGCCGCACCTCGCGCAGCAGCCAGAGATGCGCGGCCCCGGCGGCGACGAGCGCCCCGCCGATCAGCAGGTGCCCCGGCGCGAAGACGCTGGCCGGCCCGAGCGGCAGCGGCGCCAGCACGAACCACAATAGGACCGGCAGCAGCACGACCCCATACGTGCGCCGCAGGCGCACGTGCGACCGATACGCGTCCGCGCTGACGACGAAGACGAGACCGCCGAGGATGCCGATGAACTGCGAGACGCCGTAGGCGAACGCCGCCATCTTCTCCCCGTGAACCGGCCGCGCGGCGATGGTGAGTGATGCCCCGGTGAGCACCCAGGCCGCGCACCAGAAGAGGATGTATTGCCGGCGGCGGTAGAAATACAGGAGGAGCAGGACGCCCGCGACGAGCAGGGCGGCCGTGCCGGCGACGGCCCGCGGATCGACGGTCATCGACGAGGCCGCGATCGCCGGCTGGGTCATCAGAACATCCGGTAGAGCATCACGTACACGATGACACCGGTGACCGACACGTACAGCCAGATCGGCAGCGTCCACCGCGCGAGCCGCGCGTGCGGGTCGTACCGCTTCCGCAGCCCCCGGACGAGCGTCAGGATGGCCATCGGCGGGACGAACGCGGCGAGCACGATGTGCGTGATCAGCACGAAGAAGTAGACGCTGCGGATCGGCCCCTGGCCGGGGAAGCGCTTCGAGCCAACGTTCCAGTGGTAGATCACGTACCCGACAAGGAAGAGCGTCGAGACCGTGAACGCCGCGATCATCACGTTGCGGTGCTGCTCGAGCTTCCGCTGCTTCACCAGCACGTAGCCAATCAGGAGCAGGATCGCCGCGATGGCGTTCAGGCTCGCGTTCACCGCCGGAAGGTCGTAAACCGTCATCTCAGAAATCGCCGCAACGAAGAAGGGGTGAACAAGCAGCGTGGCACCGTGTCAGTGCCCGGCCCCTGTTGCACCGTGTTATCCGTGGCCCGTGTTGCTCCGTGTTGATCCGTGGCCCGTGGCCCTAGGCGCGGCCCGCGATCATCGCAACCCACAACAGCGGCAGGTAGGTGATGGACCCGAAGAAGAGGCGGCGAGCGTCGGCGAGGCTCCGGCTCCTGGCGAACCGCAGCGTCAGCGCGAGAAAGCCGAGCGTCAACACCAGCGCCGCCGCGAAGTACCACGACGTGGTCATGCCGGCGATCGTGGGCGCGAGGCTCAGCGGCAGCAGGGCCGCGGCGTACAGCACCGCCTGCCGCGCCGTGCTGCGTCCGTCGGGCTCGATCACCGGCAGCATCGGGAAGCCCGCGCGCGCGTAATCGTCGCGGTACATCCAGGCGATCGCGAGAAAGTGCGGAAGCTGCCACAGGAACACGATGCCGAAGAGGATCCACGCGCCGCGCGAAAGGCCCCCCGTGGCGGCCGCCCAGCCGATCACCGGCGGCAGCGCTCCGGGAACAGCGCCCACGACCGTGGCGAACGACGTCCGCAGCTTCAGCGGCGTGTAGATGACGACGTAGGTGAACAGTGTCGCAAAGGCGACGAGGGCGCTGAGGATGTTCGCGCCCGCCGCGAGGACGAGCAGCCCGGTGGCGCACAGGACCGCCGCGTACCGCATCGCTTCATCAGGCCTGACGCGGCCGTCGGGCATCGGCCGCAGCCGCGTTCGCTCCATAAGCGCGTCGGTGCGCCGCTCGTACACCTGGTTCACCGCCGACGCGCCGCTCGCGACGAGTGCCGTGCCGAGCACGACCGCGAGCACGACCGTCACGTTCGACATCTCGCCGCCGCCCATCACGTAGCCGACGAGCGCCGTGACGACGACGAGCAGGTTCAGCCGCGGCTTCGCCAGGCTGACGTAGTCGGCAGCTCGGGTGCGCGCCTGCGCCACGGGCCACGATTCGACTCGACTCAAGACGTGCTCAACTCAGTTCGCGGGAGCCTGCGCCGTGAACGTGAAGGTGATCTCCTTCGATTCCTTCTCGCCGATCGTGACCGGCTGCGTCTGCGTGCCCGCCTTTTCGTGCCACGCTTCCACGGTGTAGGTGCCGGGAGGAAGTCCCTTCAGCTCGAACCGGCCGCCGTCGCTCGTGACCGCGAAATACGGGTGTTCGACGACGCCGACGTAGGCGTTCATCCAGCCGTGGACGTCGCACTTGAACGGCACCATCACTTCGGGGGCGGTGAAGGTCCGGAGGTCCTTCATCCCCTTGATGTGCTGCCCGAAATTGAACTCCCGGTTGACGTTCGGCACCGCGTGCACGTTGTGCAGGGTCGCGTCGCTGTTGCTGATCTCGATCGGCTGGCCGACCCGGACGCCGAGCACGTGCGGTACGTAGCGGCAGCCCTGCTGGTCGAGCTTCACGGGTTCCGCCGGGACGTCGAAGTAGTAGTTGCCGAGGCCGTCCTTCACGTAGACGAACACGTTGTCGAGGCCCCCGTCCCGCACGATGTAGTTCTCGAACCGGTAGCCGCCGCTGTTCTCGCGCTGGCACACCGGATCGCCGGAGATGCGCGCGACCGGATTCTCGGGCGGCTCTCCCTGGAAGACGACCCTGCCGCTGACAGTGCCTGCCGTCGCCGCGTCGACGCGCTGCGCGCCGGGCGGGGCGGTGGTGGGCTGCGGCGCGGGCTCGCTGCCGCCGCACGCGGTGAAAGCCACCGCCAGCAGCGAGGCGGCGATGGCAAATCTGGCACCATGCATAGCGATCATCATAGCGAACGCAAGGGCCGCGCCGCCAATGTGTGAATCCCTGATCCCTGATCCCTGATCCCTAATCCGCGAATCCCGAATCCCGGATCCCGGATCCCGGAATCCCCAATCCCGGACCCTCGATCACGGATCAGCGATCACAGGTCAACGATTCGGGATCCCAAGGATCGAGGATTCGGGATCCAGGGATCCGGTATTCGGGATCAGCGATTCCGGATCAGGGATTCGGGATCCGGGATCCGGGATCCGGGATCCGGGATCCGGGATTCAAGGATCAGGGATTAGGGATCAGGGATCCGGAACCGGCGTCGCGAACCTTGCGAATGACCCGATCGTTGATCCACTTCGGGTCCCACCACTCGATCGGGTTCACCATCTGGCCGTTGACGAGCATCGTGAAGTGCAGGTGATCGCCGAGCGCCATCCCGGTCTTGCCGCTCCGGCCGATCTGCTGCTGTTTCTCCACGGTGTCCCCCGCCTTCACGTCGAACGACGACAGGTGCGCGTAGAGCGACTGCACGCCCAGGCCATGGTCGATGATCACGGTGTTGCCGTAGATGCCGAGCTCGTCGGCGAACAGCACCCGTCCGCGGTTCGCCGCGACGATGGGCGTGGTCGTGAAGGAGGCGAGGTCGAAGCCGAGATGCACCTGGTGATCGACCTCCTTCCCCTGGTAGACGTACGTGCGGTAGTCGGCGAACGCCGACTGCACGCCCGTGTTGGTGAACGGGTGGAAGACCACCCCCTGCCAGAGCATCTCTGGAGCGGTCTGGGAGGCGAACGAGGCGATCTTCTCGTTGTTCTTCTGCCGCAGCTCGCTGTTGACGGCGACGAACTTCTCGATCGGCTCCCCCTGCGGGTTGATCTCGCGCGTGCCCTCGAGAATGGCGGGTATCACCTCGTTGAGGAGCTGCTCGTTGACCTCGATGCGGCTCTTCTTGAACGCCTTCGGGAACACGCGGTAGTCGAAGCTCGCCTGCCCGGTGTTGCCCGCCTCGTCGCGCGCGAACAGGCGGATCGGTGTCCGCAGATCCTGGTCGTGGCGCAGCGCGTAGAACGCCACCCGCACGGCGGGATCGTTGATCGTGATGCCCGGGACGTTGATGCCTGACGCCGGGTAGCCGGGATACTCGATGTCGCCGACGAGCACGCCAGACGTGACGTCCTCCGGCGTCGCCCGATAGACGACGAATTCGGCGCCGCCGTGATTGATGTAGTGATGGGTCGAGAGCACCGCGACACGCGGCCGCTCGAGGCGCACCTGGACGTCCTTGACGACGGTGTTGTCGGCGGTCCGCATGCCATAGAGCACGGGACGCGAGGCGGTCACGAGGATGCGTGCGGGGCCCGAGACGAGCTCGGGAATCGACTCGCGCCCGATGGTCCGCCTCACGCGCGTGCCGTCGTCCTCCTCCCTGATCTCGCCCCCTTCAGCCCCAAGCGTGTAGACGGGGTACTGCTTGCCGTTCTGCTCGACGGTGATCGTGAGCCCATTGAGCCGCGACGCCTGGGCGTGGACCAGCACCTCGAGCGGCGTGGAGACGCCGACGAATTTCTCGGGACTGGTGATCTCGATCGGCGGCCCAGGCAGCCGTCCCGCCAGGAGGAACGCGCCGCCGGCGGCGAGGGCGAGGAGCAGCACGAGGGCGAGCAGGATACGCATGACGTCGATGATAGCGGACGCGCCGCATCGTGGTCTCCGCCCGCGCGTGCGTTCGGTTTCGAATCGCGGCGGACCGTTGCCACCCCTCGGCGGACTGGGGCCGCTTACATGGCGGACCGTACCCAGCCTCGCGGCGGTATGCCCCCGTTTCCGAACTGACGCGGCGAACCGTTTTCCCCTCGGCGGTATGGCGCCGCCGAACCGGCGCGGCGGACCGTTGTCAGCCCCTCGGCGCCTCGGCCGGACGCCGGGAAAATCGCGCCTCCGGCGTCGGCCTTTCGATGCCGGCTCGGCTGGGGTGTCTTCGTACGGCTTGCGCTGATCAGGGTCGGCAGCCGGGTGTTCCAGGCGCTTGTGGCGAATCACTGCCGCGCCGGATGAGAGCGCCTCCGGCGCGATTTTCGAACTGACGCAGCCGGCTGGCCGCATTGCGCCGAGGGGCTGACAACGGTCCGCCGCGACGCACGGGGGGCGCATTGCGGGGGCTGACAACGGTCCGCCGTGACGCGCGGCGGGGCGCGCATTGCGCCGAGGGGCTGACAACGGTCCGCGGGGGCGCTGACAACCGTCCGCCGCCACGCAGGCCAGACGCCGAGTGCCGAGGGGCTGACAACGGTCCGCCGCGCCCGGGGCGCGCGGCGCCATACCGATGAGCTCACGCCCTTGACCGGCGCGGGAGGTCTCTGTAAAATTCGAAGTTCTTAACCCTCCTCGCCGGCCGCGCCGGCGGGGCTCGTGCCGGTATCGTCTAGGGGTCAGGACACGTGGTTCTCAGCCACGGGACCGGGGTTCGAATCCCCGTACCGGTACCATCCATCATCGAATTGCCGGTTTGAGAGAGCCTCGCGTACGCGAGGCTTTTTTTATGCGCAAAGCTGCCGCTGGAGCGCTGCTCGGCCTCGGCGCCGGCGCCATCGTCCTCGCGCTCGGCCTCGCCGGCGCCTTCGAGGACCTCGAGCTCATCCTCTACGATCGCCGCGTGCGGCTCGCGGCGGACCCCGGCTCCGTGCATCCCGACATCGCGCTGGTGCTGATCGACGACCAGACGATCCGCGATCTCGAGCCGGCGCTTGGCCGCTGGCCGTGGCCGCGGATGGCCCACTCGCTGCTGATCGGCTTCATCAACCGCGCTCCCGCGCGCGTCATCGCGGTGGACATCGGTTTCTGGGAGCGCGATACCAGCACGCGCAATATCGCGGGCGACACCTGGACGGGTCAGGAGAGCGACGAGGCGCTGGTGGCGGCGGTGCGCGAAGTGGGCAATGTCGTGCTCCTCGCCGACGCGGTCTACGCGGGCGGAGACGATCAGCAGAACCGGCCCCCTGCATGGAAGGATCCCGGCTACCGGCTCGGCGGCGACGTGGAGCGTCGTCCCATGCTGCTTGCGCCGTTCGAGCCTCTGGGCACCGCCGGCTCCGTGGCGCACAACTTCCTGCCGGTGGACGCCGACGGCCCGGCGCGGAGAATGCCGCCGTTCGTCCGCGTCGGAGAGCGCGACGTGCCGTCGCTCGGCATGGCGGCGGCGCTCGTCGCGCTGGGAGTCGCCCCCGGTGAGGTGCGCGCCGAGGACCGCGCGATTCGCGTGAGGGACCGCCGGATCGCGCTCGTGACCTCGAGGATTCCGGACACGGCGGATCCGTCGAAGCTCCGGGATCAGCACACGATGCTGATCAACTACCGCGCCCCCGCCGACCGTCCCTCGTACGCGAGGTACGAGGCGCGGCTGCTGCTGAAGTCCGAGGAACAGCTCCAGTCGGGGGAGACGCCGGCGCTGGATCCGGCGGTGTTCCGCGACAAGATCGTGTTCATCGGGACGTCGGCGTCGGGGACGCACGACGTGTTCCAGACGCCGTTCGGCACCGCGAACATGCCGGGCATCCAGCTCCACGCCAGCGTCACCGACAGCGTGCTCTCGAACCGCTTCCTCAGGCCGGCCAGCGGCTGGACGCGCACGGCAGCGGTCGTCATCGCTGCGGTTGCCGTCGGCATCGTCTCTGTCGTGTTCGCGTATCGCACCGGGGTGGTCGCCGCGTTCGCGCTCGCGGCGGCGTGGACGCTGTTCACCATCGCGCTGTTCCGGCGTGGCGTCTGGGTCGACCTGTCGCAGCCCCTTGTCGCCATCGGCCTCTCGCTCTTCGTCAGCACGGCCTACCGCTACTTCGTCGAGGATCGCGAGAAGCGGAAGGTGAAGCAGTTGTTCGGCCGCTACGTCTCACGCGACGTCTACGAGCAGCTGCTCGAGCATCCGGAGCGCGCGCAGCTCGGAGGGGCCCGCCGCGACATGACGGTGCTCTTCTCGGACATCCGCGGCTTCACCACCGTGACCGAGAAAGGGCAGCCCGAGGAGCTCGTCGCGCAGTTGAACGAATACTTCTCGCGGATGGTGGAGATCGTCTTCCGCAACCGCGGCACCGTCGACAAGTTCGTCGGCGACATGGTGATGGCGCTGTTCGGCGCCCCGCTCGACGATCCCGATCACGCGGAGCACGGCGTGAAGGCGGCCGTCGAGATGGTGCATGAGCTCGGCGAGCTGAATCGCCGCTGGGCCGCCGAGGGGCGCGCCGTGCTCGACATCGGCGTCGGCGTGAACTCCGGCGAGATGATCGCCGGCAATATCGGGTCGTCGTCCATCATGAGCTACACGGTGATCGGCGACAACGTGAACCTGGGCTCCCGTCTCGAGTCGCTCAACAAGGATTACAAGACCCGCATTATCATCAGCGACGCCACACGGGAGCGCCTGAAGGGGCGCTACGAGGTCCGCCCGCTGGGGGACGTGGTGGTCAAGGGCAAGACGCGTCCCGTCGCCATCTTCGAAGTCTGCGTGCCGTCGCCGCTGCCGGCGCCGGCTGAGGAAGCACCGCTATGAAGCACCTGGCATTCGCACTCGCGCTCGTTCTCTCGGCGGCGCCGGCCTACGCGCAGCTCGGGGGGCTCACCAAGGGGATCAACAAGGCGAAGGAGACCAAGGACAAAGTCGACAAGGTGTCGGACCTCGTGATCGGCGAGCGCGAGGAGCGGCAGATCGGCGAGCACATCAGCGCGCAGCTCGTGGACCGCTTCGGCGTCTATCAGGATGCCGCCGTCGCGAAGTACGTGTCGCTCGTGGGTACCGTGCTCGCGCAGGCAAGCTCCCGGCCGGCGCTCGACTGGCAGTTCATCGTGCTCGACACCGACGGCGTGAACGCGTACGCGGCGCCCGGCGGTCTCATCCACATCACGCGCGGCGCGCTCGGATTGATCCGCAGCGAGGCCGAGCTCGCGGGCGTGCTCGGGCACGAGATCACGCACGTGACCGCGCGCCACACCATTCGCGCAATCCAGAAGGCCAAGGGGGTGGAGCTCGGGGCGGGGGAGGTCGGCGGCTCCGGTCTCACGAGCGCCGGCATCTCGCTGCTCGGCCGTGTCGGCTACGACGTGCTCTTCGAGAACAAGTTCGACCGCGACGACGAGATGGAGGCCGACAAGGTGGGGATCCAGGTGGCCGGCAAGGTCGGCTACTCGCCGCGCGGAATGATCGGGTTCCTCGAGAAGATCGCCGCGCGCAACCAGGAGTCGAAGGAGCCCAACGGGCTCTTCGCGTCTCATCCGCTCATCAAGGATCGTCTTGCGGCCATGGAGAAGGTGATCAGGGATTCGAAGCTGGCGGCGACCGCGACCGTCGAGGCGCGCTACACGTCCACGATCACGTTCGAGGCGAAGCCCGCCGGGGCCATTGCGATGGACATCTCGGGCGTGCGGGGCGCCGTCGGCGACTCCGCGGCCCCTGCCGAGCCCGCGAAGGAAGAGAAGAAGGAAGAGAAGACCTCCGGCAGGAAGCCGCTTCTGGGAGGCATCAAGCTCACCGGCAGCTCGCAGGCGCAGAACACGCAGACGGTTGCCTCCGCCGGCTCGCGAGGAGGCGTGCCCGACCGTGACGCGGTGGGCGGCACGAACCGGTCGCGCGTGAACGTCACGCTGACGCCGGCGGAGATCGACGCCTTCAAGAAGGGCATCGCGTAGCGCGGAGACCGGCTCCAGGACAGCGACCACGATGCCGTTCAACCACCTGGCCGTCAGCCTCGCCGCGCTGGTCGCGTCGCTGGCGCTCTCGGCGTTCACCGTCAACCGCGTCGTCAAGCGCAAGCTGCGGCTGTCGATCTTCCTGCTGCTCGCTGTCGCCGTGATGCGGACGGCGATGGCGCTGCGGCCGCAACTGCTGCCGGTCGAGGGGTCGGAGTTCTACAGCTTCGAGCAGCTCGCACTGGCCGCGGCGCTCATCAACCTGTTCGTCGTCGCGCTCATCAACCCGCTGCGGATCGACCGGGTGCCCGACCGGTTCCCGTCGATCGTCCAGGACGCCATCGTCATCGGCATGCTGATCCTGGTGGCGACGTTCGCGCTCGGCGACCGTCTGCTCGCGACGTCCGCGGTCAGCGCCGTCGTGATCGGCTTCGCTCTGCAGGACACGCTCGGCAACGCCTTCGCCGGCCTCGCGCTGCAGAGTGAGAAGCCGTTCAGCGTCGGCCACTGGGTCACCGTCGGCGAGTTCGAGGGGCGCGTCGCCGAGGTCACGTGGCGCGCCACGAAGCTCCGCACCAAGTCGGGCAATTTCGTCATCGTGCCGAACAGCGAGGTGGCAAAGGCGGCGATCACCAACTACTCGGAGCCGGCTGCGCCGACGCGGCTGTTCGTGGAGGTCGGGGTCAGCTACGACACGCCGCCGAACCGCGCGAAGGCGGTGCTGCTCGAAGCGGTATCGAACTGCCCGGTGGCGTTGAAGGCTCCCGCGCCGGACGTCGTGTTCATCGACTTCGCGGATTTCTCGCTGAACTTCCGCGTCCGCTTCTGGGTCGAGGACTACGAGCGTGACGAGTTCGCGCGCGACCAGGTGCGGACGGCGATCTATTACGCCCTGCGGCGTGCCGGCATCGAGATCCCGTTCCCGATCACCACCGAGATCCAGAAGGAGTGGCAGGGGCCCGACGAGCGGGCGCGCATCGCGGAGCGCGAAGCGATGATCGCCGGCGTCGATCTCTTCGGGCCGCTCGACACCGAACAGCGGCGGATGCTCGCTTCCAAGACGCGGTCGCTCGTCTACGCCGACGGGGAGACCATCGTCGGGCAGGGGCAGCCCGGCGAGTCGATGTTCGTCGTCTGCTCCGGAGAGGTCGGGATCCACGTGGATGGCCAGCAGGAGCCGATCGCCGTCACGAAGGAGGGGGGATACTTCGGGGAAATGTCGGTGCTGACCGGAGCGCCTCGAACCGCCAGCGTCCGTGCGAGAGGGGACGTCGTGCTGCTCGAGATCGGCGCCGACGCATTCCGGCAGCTCGCCGACGTCAGCCCCCAGGCCGTGGAGCAGATCGGCGCCGCGGCGGCCGCGCGGCGCCTCGAGATCGACCGCATGCGTTCCACCACGACCGCCGGCGCGGTCGCCGTCGCGCCGGCGACGTTCGTGGAGCGCATGCGCCGCTTCCTCCGCATGCACCCGCCCCGGCGGTAGGGGCCGGCTTCAGCCGGCCCGCCACCCGTCAGCGTTCGGTAGGGGCCGGCTTCAGCCGGCCCTCCACCCGTCAACGTTCGGTAGGGGCCGGCTTCAGCCGGCCCTCCACTCACCGATACCGCGCCTCGCGATATCCCTGCTCGTACCCCGCGACGAAGCCGCGGCGATACTCCGCTTTGTAGCGCTCGCGGTCGCCGAACCGGCGGTCGTACTCACGATCGCCTTCGCGGTACCACCGGTGGCGTCGGGCGTCGAACGCGCGATTGCCGCGGCCGTCTTCGAGCCCCTTCTCGTAGCCGTCGCGGGCGCCGATGTCGAACGGCGTCACGTATCGCGCGGGCGGACCGTAGCCGCCGTAGCCGCGACCCTCGTAGCCTCCGCCACGGCCGTAGCCGCCGCCCGGCACGCCGCGCGCGTAGCGGCGATACGCCTCGGTGTAGCCATCGGCGAAGCCTGACCTGAACGAGACGCGATACCGCTCGATGTCGCCGTAGCTGCGGTGATAGCCGGCATCGGCGCGTTGAAACGCGCGCTCGTCCTGGTAGTGGAACGGCTCCCGCCGCCGGCCGTCGCGCTCCCCCTGTTTCGTCCCCTCCTGGAAGCCGCGGTCGTAGGCGATCCTCCGGACTTCCGAGTAGGTGTACCCGTACGACGCTCGTGAATCGTTGCGGCCCCACTGCGCGGACGCGGGCGTCGTGACCGCGAGCGCGAGGGTTGCCATGGCCGCCACGCGGAACTGGCGCTTCATGTGGACCTCCGTGCCGCCCGAAAGGGCAAGAAGCGCGCCTGATCGGTGGCGCCGGGATCCGCAGAGTTTTCGAGGGAATTCACGCTGGCGCGGCGGATGACCGCCGCGCCGCGTCGCTCAGGGAGGACAGTTCACCAGGTCATTGCGTCCAGACGAGGATGCGGTCGCCGCCGCGGTTCCGCTGGTCCAGGACGAGCGTGGGGCCGAACCGCTCGAGATCCTCGACGGTGAGCTTCAGTTCGTCCAGGCTCATGGCATCCCGCCCGAAGTTGATCGTCGGATCCTTCGACTTGAACCGCAGCAGCCAGAATGGGATCGACATCTTCACGAGTCCGCCGTCGTCAGGATCGAAGGCCATCACGTAGAGCGTCTCGGGACGGCGGGCGTCGGGCGGGGCGGGGCGGTCGGTGTTGGAGCGGAGCAGTTCCCCCCGCTCGTCGAGCTCGATCAGCGGCTTCTGGTCCGCGAAGCGCGCGCGAACCGCGTCGAACTCCGTCGCGGCATCCGCATGCGTCACGGTGCGGGTCTCCAGGTTCCTCGAAATGAAGTAGACGCCCGCCGCCGCGCCGGCAATGACGAACAGCACGCCCACGACGACGATGCCGACGACGACCCAGACCCAGGTTTTCACCTTACCGGCCATGTGCGCTCCTCAGCAACTGCTTCGCGTCCTGCACGCATTGCGGATCGTTGCCTTTCTCGCAGAGTGCGAGCGCCTGGCTCGCCTCGGCACGTGCCGTGGCCCTGTCACCCCGCTCCAGGGCCAGACGCGCGAGCTCGACACGCGCCCGGCCGGCGACCCAGTTCTGGGCATCGGGACCGGTCGCGTCGCGAAGGTCCGCGAGCGCCTCCGCTCGTTGGAGCGCGCGCCGTGCGGCGCCCCGCTTGTACTTCCAGAGCGACTCCTCGCCGGGGATCCTGGGGCGCGTGTCGCGCGCCAGCATCGCGAGCCCTTGGGTGAGCAGCGCGTCCGCCTCGGCGGCGCGCCCCGCACGCAGCGCCGTGGATCCCCATTCGAGCAGCACGAGCCGGTTGCGAGGATACAGCGTGCGGAGCTGTCGCAGCACGTCGATCGCTTCGTCGTACCGCCGTTCGCGGTTGTAGACCAGGGCCAGCGCGAACAGGGCATCGGTGCGGCTCTCGCCGCCTCCCCGCGCCGCCCGCTGCAGCAGCGCGATCCCCTCCTGCTTCCCTCCGCCGAAGCCGGCGACGTAGGCCATCATCCGCATCGGCAGCGACAGCGTGGACACGAGATACCTGTAGGTGCCGACGATGAGCGCCGCGTCGTGGCGGGCCGGGTCGAGCTCGAGGACTCGCTCGTGCTCGTCGTACGAGCGCCGTGCCGCCCTGAATCCCGCCAGGAGCCGTCCTTCGACCGTCGCAATGTATGACGCTTCGAGTCCGAGCGCCGATCCGAGGTCGAACCGCGCCTGCGCGTCGCGAGGGGCGGCTGCCACGCGGGCATCCGACAGTTCGATGGCGCGCCGCACGTGGGTTCTGAACTGCGCGTCGAGGTCCGGCGGGGGCTTCTTCAGATCCACCCTGGCCCTCGTCAGGGATCCGAGGTAGTGGTCCACCGTGACCGCGCCGCGGCGGAAGAGCATGTTCAGCCACAGGACGGCCGCCATGGTGCGGTGCGGCGCTGGATCCGCTGGTGCGGCCGCGATCGCCTGCTGCAGGAGCGCTATGGCGCGGTCGTGATCGAGGTTGTAGGCAAACTCCAGCGCCTGGAGACGCCATTGCGATGCCTGTAGTTCACCATGGGCGCGGAGTGCAGGATCGTAAGTGGCCCATGAGGCCAGCAACAGGACTGCTACTAACGGCCGCCGGCCCATCGGAACTATGATAGCCGTTGCTGCTATGTGCTCCCTATCACATGGGGAGCGCTCGATGTCATTTTCACTGGAGGATTGAATGGCGCGCGGGCGACCGGGAAGAAAGCAGGGCGATCTCTTGATGAAGTCGGCGGAGGTAATCGGCTGGGCCCTAGGCGGTCTCGAACGCGAGATCGCCGCCACGCGCGAACGCCTTGCATCGCTGACGGCCCAGGCGAGCGCGCTGCGCGCGAAGCTGCCTGCCGCCGGCGCGACCGGCAAGGCCGGCAGAACGCAGTCAGCCGCGGCCGGCACGGAGGCGGCGGCTCCCGCGGCGGGAGGCCGCCGGCGGCGGAAGATGTCGCCGGAGGCAAGAAAGCGGATCGCCGAGCTCATGAAGAAGCGCTGGGCCGAGCGGAAGAAGAAGGGGCTGAACCGGCTCTAGGACGCAGCCAGGAGCTACGAGCTGGAAGCCGGAAGGCTGAAGGCTGACGACAAGGTGCCGCAGGCTCTGAGCCTGCGGCATGCTACAGGTGAATTCCGATACCTTTGCCGCGCTCGCGCGCACGCGTGTAGACGAGATGCGCGGCGGCAACATCCTCGACCGCCATCCCCAGCGACTTGAAGATCGTCACGGCGTCTGGCCCGACGCGCCCGGGCACCAGGCCGGCCACCACGTCGCCGATCTCCGCCCTGATGTGCGGCGGCTCGATGGCGCCCTCCTGAACAGCCAGCACGATATCGCCTGCTTCGGCGAGCGCGCCTGTCCGGGAATCGACGTAGACATCCGCCCGCGCCACCAGTGCGCCATCCATCTCGCGCTCCGTGGGGCGGCACGCACCGACAGCGCAGACGTGGGCTCCCGCAGCGATCCACTCGCTGCGCACGACCGGTTCTTTCGCGGCGGTCGCCAGGACGACGATGTCGGCGTCGCGGACGGCTTCTTCGGCCGACGCCGCGGCGGTGATCCGCCCTGTGACATGCGGCTGCATGTCGGCGACGAACTCGTCGGTCCGGCTCCTGGTGCGGCTCCAGATGCGCACTTCGTCGATGGTGCGGACGCGGGTGATCGCTTCGAGGTGGCTCCTCGCCTGCACGCCGGCGCCGCAGATCGCGAGCACGCGCGCGTTAGGGCGGGCGAGGTGCTTCACCGACACCGCCGAGGCGGCGGCCGTGCGCGCCTCGGTGATGTAGCGTCCGTCCATCAGCGCGAGCAGCGCGCCGGTGCGTGGATCGAGCAGGACGATCGTCGCCAGGTGCGTCGGCATCCCCAGTTGTGCGTTGCTGCCGAAGACGGTCACCAGCTTCGTGCCGAGCGCGGGCGCGGCTGGCAGGTAGGCGGGCATGACGCCGTAGAAGGCCTTGTCGCCGACCGTGAGCACGGTGCGCAGGGGCTGGGTGACGCGTCCGGTCGAGAAGTCGGCGAGCGCTGCCGCCATGGCCTCGATGAGGTCGTCGATGGTGAGCAGGCTGCGCACGTCGGCTTCGGTGAGCAGGATGGGGTCAGAGCTTGAATTTTGCATCGGGGGTCAGAGCTTGAATTTTGCGTCCGGTGGCGCAGGAGTGGAAAATGCGGGACTCGAACGCCATGTCGCCGGATTCAAACACCGACCCCACGCAAAATTCAAGCTCTGACCCCAGGAGGCTGCGCACGATCGACGCGCACACGGCCGGGGAGCCGCTGCGGCTCATCGTGGACGGCTTTCCCCCGGTCCAGGGACGCACCATCCTGGAGCAGCGCGACTTCGCGCGCGAGCACTACGACCACCTGCGGCGCGCGCTGATGCACGAGCCGCGCGGCCACGCCGACATGTACGGCGCGCTGCTGACGCCGCCGGAGCACGAGGGATCCCACGCCGGCATCCTGTTCATGCACAACGAAGGGTTCAGCACGATGTGCGGCCACGGGATGATCGCCGTCGCCACGATCCTGATCGAGCGCGGCATGATGGACCTGCCGCGCGAGGCGGACGGCTCCGTGCGGCTCACGCTCGACGCGCCCGCCGGTCAGATCCGGACGCGCGCCCGGATGGACGCGGCGCGCGTGGCCGCCGTCAGCTTCCGCAACGTGCCCTCGTTCGTCCTGCACCCGGCGGTGCCGGTGAAGCTCGGCACGCGCGAGATCCGCGCCGACGTCGCCTTCGGCGGCGCCTTCTACGCCATCGTGGACAGCGAAGCCGTCGGGATCCCGATCCTCCCGGAGCGCCTCGCGGATCTCCGGCGGATCGGCATGGACATCAAGCACGCCGTGGAGACGGCGGTCACCGTCGCCCACCCGCTCGAGCCGGGGCTCCATGGGATCTACGGCACGATTTTCACCGGCCCGCCGCACCACGAGCGGGCGGACCTCAGGAACGTGACCGTCTTCGCCGACGCCGAGGTGGACCGTTCACCCTGCGGCAGCGGCACCGCGGCCGTGATGGCGGTCCTCTCGGCGATGGGGATGTTCGTGGAGCCGGACCAGGTCTTCGCCCACGAATCGATCATCGGCACGCTGTTTCGCGGTCGCGTGGCAGAGAGGACCACGCTGCCAATTCCCAACTCCACAACGCCCGATTCCCGACTCGAGGCGATCGTGCCCGAGATCGAAGGCGAGGCCTACATCATCGGCGAGAGCACGTTCATCATCGACGAACGGGATCCGCTGAAGTACGGCTTTCGGCTGTGATGCCAGCCGTTCCGCCTGTTCGTCGAAGTGTGTCGACGGGGAAAGCCGCGAGCGCTCTGCACTTCAGGGGTTGGATGTTGGAGTTTGGGGTTGGCAGTTTGGAGTTTGGCAGTTGACAGCGAAGTCACCACCCGATGGCGAGCCCGTCCTTCCGGGGATCCGAGCCGCCCATCATCACGCCCGTGGCGTGGTCGAAGAGGATCCCCTGGAAGCCGCCGAAGGACCCGATGCCGGTCACCATCCGGTGGCCGCGCGCGTCGAGGCCGAAGCGCGCCTCGGGCGAAATCGCCGATTCGAGGAGCAGGCCGGTGTTCGTGTGCCTGAAGCGCGGCGCCTCGCCCGCCTCCTGCACGTTCATCCCGAACTCGATGAGGTTGAGGATCACCTGCACGTGCCCCTGCGGCTGCATGTCACCGCCCATCACGCCGAACGACAGCCACGGCCGGCCGTCCTTCATCACCAGGGCCGGCACCAGCGTGTGGAACGGACGCTTGCCTGGGCGCAGCACGTTCGGGTGCCCATCCCGCAGCGAGAACGACGTGCCGCGGTTGTGCAGCGCGATGCCGGTGTCGCCGGCGACGATCCCGGCCCCGAATGACTCGTAGATGGACTGGATGAGCGACACGACGTTGCCGTCCCTGTCGGCGGCCGTCAGGTAGATCGTGTCGCCGTGGGCTTCGGGCCGACTGAAGTCGGCGCCTGGCGCCCCGGGCTGACGCGACCCCGACAGCGCCAGCGGCTTGTAGTCGCGCGCCGCACGCTGGCGGTCGATCTCCTTGCGTCGCTCCGACGCATACTCCTTCGACAGCATCCGCTGCAGCGCCTCGGCCGGCGTCGCCCCAGGATCCGCGATCCACGCGTCGCGATCCGCGAACGCGATCTTCTTCGCCTCCACGAGCAGGTGCAGATACTCCGCGCTGTTGTGCCCCAGCGTCTTCAGGTCGAAACCTTCGAGGATGTTCAGCATCTGGGGCGCGACGACTCCCTGCGTGTTCGGCGGGAACTCGAGCACCTCGTGCCCCTTGTAGGTCGTGGAGATCGGGTCCGTCCAGTCGGACGTATGTGCCGCCATGTCGGCGGCGGTGACGAGGCCGTTGCGGCGCGCCATGTCGTCGGCGATCGCCGTCGCCAGCGGACCCTTGTAGAACGCGTCGCGTCCACCCGTCGCGATCAGCTCGAGCGAGCGGGCGAGGTTCGGATTGCGGACGATCTCTCCGGTGCGGGGGGCGCGTCCGTCGATCAGGAACGTCTGCGCGGCCGCCGGATCCTTCGCCAGCGTCCCCTCCTGGTCCTTCCACTGGTGCGCGATGATCTCGCTCACGGCGTATCCGTCGCGCGCATACCGGATCGCCGGCGCCAGCGCTCTGTCGAGGGTGATCGTGCCGTGCTTCGCCAGCAGCTCGTGCCAGCCGTCCACGACCCCGGGAACCGTCACCGCCAGCTCGCCGCGATACGGAATCGCCTCGAGTCCCCGCTTCTTGAACTCCTCGACAGTGGCGGCGGCCGGCGCCCGTCCGCTCGCATTCAGCGCCCGCACCGCTTTCGTCTTCGGGTCGTACACCAGCGCGAACAGGTCTCCGCCGATCCCGTTCATCGTCGGTTCGACGACGCTGAGGACGGCCGCGGCGGTGACGGCGGCGTCGATGGCGTTGCCTCCCTGCTGGAGGACGGTAAGTCCCGCGGCGGACGCGAGCGGCTGGCTGGTGGCGATGATGCCGTTGCGCGCCATGACGACCGACCGCGTGGCGCGCGGGTTCGGCGCCGGCCTGTCGCCGGGCATCTGGGCACTGGATGCGACGGTGGTCACAGCAAGCAATCCAAGGATCGCGGTAATTCGCATGGCCTATCGTAAGTCAGCGGCAGCCGTGCGTCGGCGTCCAAAGGCAGAAAACGCGAAGGGCGCCAAGGGCGCCAAGGGCGCAAAGGGGCGTCACGCAGAGACAAGGGCGCGCGCCAGCGGAATCGCCGGGCAGCGGGCCGCGCTTCGCGCGGTGCGGCGGCAAAGAAGCCACGGACGCAAACGGCTTCATGAACTCACGAGCCGCTTGCGTCCGCGGCTTCTTTACCGCCGCTATGCCGGCCGAAGGCCGGCGCCCGCAGTCCGGCGATTCTGCTGCGGAGCGCCCTCGTCCTTTGCGTTCTCCGCGTCCCATGGCGTCCTCGGCGGTGAACCGCCTTTGACGGCGTGACAGTGGCTGCCGGTAGTACCATCTACGTCGATGGGCATCCGGGATCGGATCGGGCAGTTGCTGGCGGAGTTGCCGAAGGAACCGCAGTATCCGACGCAGGGGGCGACGGTCTTCGTCGACCTCGAGCGGCGGCAGGTCGCGCGCGGTTACACGCCGCTGCGCGTCGTGCGCGCGCTGCTCGCCGGGCGCGGCGCCAACATGTTCTACCTGCACCGCCTGCTCGACGAATCGCTCGAGCCGCTCCATCCCGACATCCCGCTGATCTTCGGCTCCGGCGTGCTCACCGGCATCGTGCCGTCGGCGGCGCGCGGCAACGCGACGTCCTGGTCGCCCGAGTCGGGCGTGCTGATGGACTCGAACGCCGGCGATTACTTCCCTTCGTTCATCCGCATGAACGGCATCGACCACATCGTCCTCTACGGACGGGCGGCGGCGTGGACGATGATCCGGATCCGCGGCGGAGAGATCGAGTTCCTCGACGCGGCCCCATATCTCGGGCTCGACAACATCGATCTGCGCGAGCGGATCCCGCACGATCTCGGCGGCACCTGGGATCGCGACCTCGCGATGGTGAACGTCACGGTCGCGGGCGAGAACCGGGTGCTCTGCAGCGCGATCATGGGCGGGCCCAAGGCATGCTACGCGCGCGGTGGCCCGGGCGCGAAGATGGGGTCGCTGAAGGTGAAGGCGATCGTCGTCCAGGGGCAGACGAAGGACTTCGAGACGGCGCAGCCGTACAAGGGCTACAACCGCGAGATCGCGCAGAAGCTGCTCGGGACGTCGGTCGTCAAGCACGCGCTGAAGACGACCGGCACGCCTTTTCTCTATCGCCCGAGCCGGATCCTCGGCGCGATGGGCACGAAGAACAACCAGGAGACGACCTGGACGGACCGGCTCGACGCCGAGCACATCACCCCCTACCGTCCAGGGATGACCGGCTGCTTCCGCTGCCCCGTCAACTGCCGTCCTCTCAACGATCTCGACAAGGCCTCGCAGGACAAATACGCGCGCGGCGACGGCCCCGAGTACGTGACGCTCGGCAAGTTCGGTCCGAATCTGGGCGTCGACCGCATCGAGAGCGTCATCCGGCTGAACAACATCTGCAACGATCTCGGGCTCGATACGGCCGGCACCGGGTCGGCGCTCGCCTGGGCGTTCGAGCTCTATCAGCGGGGCATCATCACGCAGGCGCACACGGGCGGCCTGGAGCTGCTGTGGGGTGACGCGGAGCTGATCGAGAAGCTGCTCTTCATGCTGTCGCGCCGCGAGGGGTTCGGCAACGTGCTCGCCGATTCGACCCGCGCCGTCGAGAAGGGGCACTACCCGCCCGAGGCGCTGCGCTACAGGATGGCGGTCAAGGGGCTGATGCAGAGCGACCCGCACGACGCGCGCATCCTGAAGGCGTTCGCGCTCGGCCTCGCGGTGGCGACCCGCGGGATGGATCACCTGCGCAACCGCGTCACGCTCGAGATCAACGCACGGATCAACGACGACCCGGCGTTCAAGGAGCGCCTCTACGGCGCGCCGGTGAGCGCGCCGCCGAACAGCTACGAGACGAAGGAGCGCGCCGTCCGCGTCTGCGAGAACACGTACGCGGTGGGGGATTCGGTCGGCATGTGCCGCTTCACGACCAAGCTGTTCAACAGCCCCTCGCTGCCGGGCCTCGAGGAGTTCGCCGCGCAGATCCAGAACGTCACCGGGCTCTCGTACTCGCCGCAGGAGCTCGATCGCGTCGGCCTGAACGTGATGGGGATCGAGCGGCTGATCAACAGCCGTCTCGGCGTGCGCCGCGAGCACGACACGCTGCCGGAGCGCTGGTTCGAAGAGCCCATCCAGGTGGGATCGTACAAAGGGGAGAAGATCGACCGCGCGCAGTTCGACGCGATGCTCTCGCGGTTCTACGAGCTCTCGCGGCTCACGCCCGAGGGGGTGCCGGCGGAGCCGTTCCGCGCCGAATTGCAGCAGGTGCTGGGCCAGGGCTGAGCGCCCCCTGACCCGCGAACGCATGATCACCGTCATCCTGCCGTCGACGCTGCGCGTGAGCGACAGCACGCGGCTCGAAGTTCACGAGCCCGTGAAGACCGTCGCGGAGCTGGTGGATGCCATCGACAGACGGATCCCCGGCTTCCGCGACCAGTTGGACGATTCCGTCTTCAACTTCGCCGTGAACGACGAGATGCTGCTGTATCACGCGCGCGACCGCGCGCTGCAGGATGGTGATGTCGTCGAAGTGATCCCCACCATCTCTGGCGGGTGAGGGGCTGCCGCCTACACGAACGCGACGACCGCCAGGGCGCAGACCAGCAGCAGCGCGACGAGCGCTTCGGCGTTGCCTGAAATATTCCTGTCGAGATACATGGCGTTTTCCGTCCTTTCGCACAGTTAGACGGGCCACTTCCGGCAAAAGTTTGCCGGCCGCGTGTGACGAAAGTGTGACGCCGGCGGCTATCTGGCGGTGTCGACGTCGGGACGGGCCGCGACGTAGCTCCTGCGCGCGCGGGGCGTCATCCCCGGTTTCTTCACCTTCACATCCAGCCTGTGCACCTTGCCGTCGAGAACGGCGGGCGTGAACCCCAGCACGTACTGGCTGTGGAGCTCCTGGGCGACGCGCGTGAACGTCGGACCGAGGTCGTCTTCCTTCTTCAGGAGAAAGAAGCCGCCGCCCGTTTCCTCCGCGAGCTTCTTCAGCCCGCGGTCGGGGCTCGACCGCTGGCGGCGCGTGCCGATGAAGATCTCGGTTTCGAGGCCGATCGCGTAGACCATGATGTCCTTCGCTCGCGCCTGCTCGAGCACGTCGTCGAGATCCCGGCGGCTCGCCGTGTCGGCGCCGTCGGTGAACACGAGGACCGCCTTGCGGCCGGTGATCGGTTCCAGGCGGCGGATGCTCTCGTCGATCGCATCCCACAGCCGCGTCGGATAGCCGAAGTCCAGCTCCTTCAGGGAGCGGATCAGCAGATCCCGGTCGCTCGTGAACTCGTCCTTCGGGTGGAACTCGATCTTGTCGTTGAACGCCCCGACGCGGCCGGTGTCTTCGGGCAGGAGACGGATCAGGAACTGCTCGGCGGCCTGCTTCACGCGGTCCAGGATGAGCGTCATGCTGCCGCTCGTGTCGAGCATGACGATGACGTTGATCGGCGTCGTCTGGTTGTCGAAGAGGCTGATCTCCTGCAGACGCCCGTTGTCGTAGACCTCGAAATCCTCGCGCTCGAGACCGCCGACGAGCCGCCGCTGCTCGTCGGTGACGGTGACGAACAGTGGGACGGTTACCGTGCCGCTGCGCAGCTGCGCGGCGATGGGCGGTGCGAGCAGAAGGACAGCTGCAGAAGCGGCCGCGAGGGGCCCGATGAAGCGCATGGCCCATTATGCCAACTTGCCTGCGGTCAGCGGGCAACAACCCGTTCGATGGCCGGCCGCAGCGCCTCCGCCATGCGCCGGTAGCCCGCGGGGCCGGGATGCAGATCGTCGGGCGATTCGAACAGCCGGTCGGGATCGGTCCGGTCCGCCACCGCAGCGCGCGTGTCGACGAACGTGACGTTGTCGTCGTCTGCGGCGCGCTCGCGGATCCACGCGTTGATCTCGCGCATCCGCTCGTTCTGCTCGGGCGTGGCGGTGTTGTAGGGAATGATGCTGCCCGCGACGACCTTGATGCCGTTCCGCCTGGCGCGCTCGTACATCGCGGCGAGCTGCTCCTTGACGTGCTGCGCCTGGTACCCCTGATACACGTCGTTGACGCCGGCGATGAGCACCACGACGCGCGGCTGCTGATCGACGACGTCGCGCTCGAAGCGGCCGCGGATCTGGTCGGAGCGCTCACCGTCGACGCCCATGTTCAGCACGTGCCACTCCGGATGCGCCTGCATCAGCCAGTAGGCGTACTGCGAGGTTTCGTCGCCGCTCCCCGCCGGCGGCGCCTCGACGCGCGACTTCCACCCAGGCGTCCCGGCCGTCGTGGAGTCGCCCATGGCGACGATGATGGTGTGCTCAGTCTTGTTCAACGTTGTGCCCTGTCGCGCTGAGACGGTCTACGACGCCTTCGGCAACCACGACGACAGGACGACACGACGGCCACGACGTTCTTCCTTCGCAGATCTCAGGAGAAAAACGACACAGTCGTGTCGTCGTGTCGTTGAGGCGTCGTGCGCGCCGGAGGCGCGGTCCGTCAGCCGCCCGGGTCGTCAGTGAGTGCCGGTGATTACCTGCCCGGCGCGAACAGCACGGCCGACGCGGGGCGCTCCTTCTGGAGCCTCGCGGACACCTGCTCGGCGGCGCGCATCACCCGCAGCACGTTGAGTCCGAGAATCTTCTTGATCTCCTCGTCCGTGTAGCCGCGCCGCAGGAGCTCGGCCGTCAGCGCGGGGTACGTCGACACGTCCTCGAGCCCCTCCGGCACGGTCGTGATGCCGTCGTAATCGCCGCCGATGCCGACGTGGTCGATGCCGGCGACCTTGCGGATGTGGTCGATGTGGTCGGCGGCATCGGCGAGCGTCGCGCGCGGCGCAGGGTTCGCTTTCGTCCACGCCTCGAGCGCCGCCTGGCGCGCCGCTTCGTCGTTCGGATACTGCTGCTGGAGCCGCGCGCTCTCCTCGCCCTGCCGGCGGCTCCAGGCCGTGACCTTCGGCGACAGGAAGCCGGGCACGAACGTCACCATCACGACGCCGCCGTTCTTCGGCAGCATCCGGAGCACATCGTCGGGAACGTTGCGCGGCACGTCGTTCACGCCGCGCGCCGACGAGTGGGAGAAGATGACCGGCGCCGCGCTGACCGCGATCGCGTCCTTCATCGTGTCGGGCGATACGTGGCTCAGGTCCACCAGCATGCCGAGCCAGTTCATCTCGCGCACGACCTCTTCGCCGAAGGGCGAGAGACCGCCGTGCTTCGGCGTATCGGTGGCCGAATCGGCCCAGTCGGTGTTGCGCGAGTGCGTGAGCGTCATGTACCGCGCGCCGAGCGCGTGGAACATCCGCAGCGCCGCGAGCGAGTTGTCGATCGAGTGCCCCCCCTCCATGCCGATGAGCGACGCGATCTTCCCCTTCCTGAAGATCCGCTCGACGTCGTCGGCGGTCAGCGCCAGCTCGAACGTGTCGGGGTACCGCCGCATCATCCGGTGGACGATGTCGATCTGCTCGAGGGTGGCGGTGACGGCGGTCTGCCCCGCGTAGTCCGACGGCGTGTAGACCGACCAGAACTGCGCGCCGACACCGCCGGCGCGGAGGCGCGCGATGTCGGTGTGGATCGCCGGCTGCGGCCGGCTGATGTCGAGCTTCTCGAGGTCGCGCGCGGCCTTCTGACGCAGCTCCCACGGGTAGTCGTTGTGACCGTCGATCAACGGGACCTGCGTGTGGAGCGCCCGCGCGCGTGTGAGCAGCGCGGCGTCGCCGGTCTGGGCGAGGAGGGTGGTCATCGAGACGAGGGCCGCGGCGGCGAGAAGAAGTGTAGGCATGGGAGCACAGGTGAAGTTCGCTCAATCTTATCGCGTACCGGAAATCCGACTTGACTGGTCGGATATCCCGAAGTACGCTTCAAAACGCGACTAATCTCATTTTCGAGGGTTTCATGCTGCAGGCGTTCGTGATCACGCTCCGCGAGGGGCTCGAAGCGTTTCTCATCGTGGCCATCAGCCTGGCCTATCTGAAGAAGACGGGGCGCCACGCGCTGCTCCCCGCGGTGCACTGGGGGATCGCCGTCTCGGTGCTCGTGAGCATCGCCGCGGGCATCGCGCTGGCGCGCGCGAGCAACCAGGCGCTCTGGGAAGGAGTGCTCGCCATCGTCGCCGCCGCGCTCGTGCTCTCGCTGACCATCCACATGTGGCGCGCCGGCAAGCGGATGAAGAAAGAGATCGAAACCCGCCTCGAGGCGTCGTCGTCGAAGGTGGGGTTCGGCGCCTTCGCCGGCGTCTTCGGCTTCATTGTCCTGATGATCACGCGCGAAGGCATGGAGACGGCCCTGCTGATGAACGCGCTGATCTTCCAGGTGAAGTCGACGCAGATCATCAGCGGTGCCGCCGCGGGCACGCTGGTCGCCGCGGCGATCGCCTGGTTGTGGTCCCGGTACGGGCACCGCGTCAACCTCTCGCGGTTCTTCCAGGTCACCGCGATCTTCCTGTTCGTCTTCGTCTTCCAGCTCCTGATCTACGGCTTCCACGAGCTCACGGAGGCGAACGTGCTGCCGCTCGACGAGTGGTGGCACGACGCCACGGAGCCGTACGGCCCCGACGGCATTTACGGGCAGTACCTGACCTATCTGATGGTGCTCCTGCCGCTTGGCTGGCTCGCGATTTCGAGCTGGAAGAGCGGTGGTGAGGCGGCGTCGCCGGCGCAGCGATCGCAGGCGGCGTGACGTAGACTTGAGGGGCCGGCTGGGATGGGCCGGCTGAAGCCGGCCCCTACCGATATGGCAGACAAACCTCCGGTCAACCTGCACCTGGTCTGGGAGCACGACCTCGTGTTCTCGGGCACGTCCGGCGCCACGTCGATGACGCTCGACAGCGCGTCGGCAGCCGGTCCGTCGCCCATGCAGGCGCTCGCGTTCGGCCTGGCCGGATGCATGGCGATGGACCTCGTGCACATCCTCCAGAAGGGGCGCCACGAGCTCAAAGGGCTCCGCGCGGACCTCACCGGCGAGCGCTCGCCGACCGAGCCGCGGCGCTTCACCGCCATCGATCTCCACTACGTCGTCAACGGACCGGTGCCCGAGGCTGCCATCGAGCGCGCGATCGAGCTGTCGCGCGAGAAGTACTGCTCCGTCTGGCATTCGATGCGCCACGACATTCCCTTCCGGATCACCTACTCGGTCGGAGCGTGACCTCCGGCCGACGCGGCTATCTCGACTGGCTGCGCGGCCTCGCCGTGCTGATCATGATCGGGGCGCACGTCCTCGACAGCTGGACGCGCTACGCCGACCGCGACGCGGCGATCTTCGGCTACGCGATGATGGTGGCCGGTTTCGGGGCGCCGCTCTTCCTGTTTCTTGCCGGCCTGTCGGTGGCGCTCTCGGCCGGGGCGAAGCTGCGGCGCGGACGGCCCGCGCGGGAAGCCGCGCGCGCGGTTGCGCGACGCGGAGTCGAGATATTCGCGCTGGCCTTTCTCTTTCGCCTTCAGTCGGTGGTCGTCAGCTGGGGCTCATGGGCCTCCATGCTGAAGGTCGACATCCTCAACATCATGGGACCCTGCATCGTGGCGGCCGCGCTGCTCTGGGGAGCGTTGCGGACGACGGCGGCGCGGCTGGCGGCGTTCGTGCTCGTCGCTGCCGCCATCGGGTTCGCGACGCCGCCGGTGCGCGGGCTCGAAGCACTGGCAGCGCTGCCGGATCCGCTCGAGGCGTATATCCGTCCGCTCCCGGCGCTCACGGCCTTTCCGTTGTTCCCGTGGGCCGGGTTCGTGTTCGCCGGCGCGGCCGTCGGCGTGATCCTCGAGAAGCGACGGTCGCCGCCGTCGGAGCGGCAGGCGAACCTGCAATTCGCCGCCACCGGCGCGCTCCTCGCGGCCGGCGCCTACGCTGCGTCGTTTCAGCCGAGTCCGTACGCGAACTCGAATTTCTGGACGAGCGCTCCCTCGTTCTTCTTCCTCCGTCTGGGCATCCTGGTGGCCGCGGTTCCGCTCGCATTCGCGTGGCGGAACGGGCGCACGCGCTGGAGTCCGGTGGAGCAGATCGGCCGGACCTCGCTCTTCATCTACTGGATCCACATCGAGCTGATCTACGGGCTGATGGTCCGTCCGCTCCACAAGGCGCTGTCGCTCGGCGAGGCGGCGGCCGGTGTCGTCCTCTTCACCGCCTTGATGGTGGCGGTCTCGGTGCTGAAGGAGCGTCTCTGGGATTCGCGCCGTGTTCTAATGCGGACCGGCGGCGGCAGGCCGGAGGCGCAGACCCTATGAGGATCGACATCAACTGCGACATGGGAGAGTCGTACGGGCGATGGCAGCTCGGCGCCGACGCCGCGGTGATGCCGTTCATCAGCTCGGCGAACATCGCCTGCGGCGCGCACGCCGGGGATCCGGCAGTAATGCGCGCGACGCTGCGCCTCGCGCGCGACCACCGCGTCGCCTGCGGCGCGCACCCGGGATTCGCGGACCTCGCGGGGTTCGGCCGGCGCGAGATTCCGGTGACGCCGGCCGAAGCGGCCGATCTCGTGCTGTGGCAGATCGGCGCGCTCGAGGCGATCGCCCGCTCCGAGGGAATGCGACTCCGGCACGTGAAGGCGCACGGCGCGCTCTACAACATGGCGGCGCGCGACCGCACCCTCGGCGAGGCGATCGCCAGGGCCGTGGCGGCGTTCGACCGGACGCTCGTGTTCTTCGGCCTCGCCGGCTCGGCAATGCTGGACGCCGGACGCGCGGCCGGTCTCACGGTCGCCGCCGAGGGGTTCGCCGACCGGTCGTACGAGCCCGACGGCTCGCTGACGCCGCGCTCGCAGCCGGGATCCGTCATCCACGACGTGGAGCAGGTCGTCGCGCGGGCGGTGCGGATGGCGCGGGAGGCGAAGGTCACCGCCCGTAACGGCGCCGACATCGCGCTGAAGATCGACACCATCTGCGTTCACGGCGACACCCCCGGCGCGGACGTGCTCGCCCGCGCGCTCCGGGAGGGGTTCGAGCGCGCCGGCGTCAGCGTCGCGCCCGCAGGAGAGGACCGGTAAGCGGTGTTCGAGTGGTGGAAAGCGGGGTCGCCGCAGGCGCGCAAGGCACTCATCGCCGCCGGACTCGGGTGGATGCTCGACGCGTTCGACGTCATGCTCTACGCGCTCGTCCTCGCCGCGATCATCCCCGAGCTGGCGATGTCGAAGGAGCAGGCGGGCGCGCTGGGCTCGCTGACGCTCGTCGCCTCGGCCGCCGGCGGGGTCATCTTCGGCCTCGTCGCCGACCGCTTCGGCCGTACACGCGCGCTCATCGCGAGCGTGCTGATCTACTCGGTGTTCACCGCCGCCTGCGGCCTGGCGCAGACCGTCGTCCAGCTCGCGATCTTCCGGATCTTCCTCGGCCTGGGCATGGGCGGCGAGTGGGCGAGCGGCGCCGCCCTCGTGTCGGAGACGTGGCCGGCGGAGCACCGCGGCAAGGCGCTCGGCCTGATGCAGAGCGCCTGGGCCGTCGGCTACGGCGCCGCGGCCGTCGTCACCGCGATCGTGATGCCGATCGGCGGCTGGCGCGGCGTCTTCTTCGTCGGCATCCTGCCGGCGCTCTTCACCCTCTGGGTGCGCCGCAACGTCGAGGAGCCGGCGATCTGGCAGCAGGCGCGCAGCGCTCCCGTCGTATCGGGCGCCGGCGCGCGGCAGATCTTCCGCAGGCCGCTCCTGCCGCTGACGCTCGCCGTCACGATCATGAACGCCTTCACCATGTTCGCGTGGTGGGGCTTCAATTTGTGGCTGCCGGGCTACCTGTCGCTCCCGGTCGACCAGGGCGGCATCGGCCTTACGACGACGACCATGTCGGCGTTCGTGTTCGTGATGCAGGTGGGGATGTGGTTCGGGTACGTGACCTTCGGGTTCGTCAGCGATCGGGTGGGACGGAAGAAGACCTATGTCGGCTACCTGCTGACCGCGGCGGTGCTGCTCTTCGTCTACGTTTCGATCCGCGAACCGATCGTGCTGCTCGCGCTCGGTCCATTCGTGGCGTTCTTCGCGACGGGCTACTTCAGCGGCTTCGGCGCCGTGACGGCCGAGATCTACCCGACGTCGATCCGCGCCACCGCGCAGGGCTTCACCTACAACATCGGCCGCGTCGTCAGTGCCGCCGCGCCGTGGGCCGTCGGCTCGGTCGCCGGGACCCACGGCTTCGGCACCGCCCTCACGATGTCGTCGCTCGCCTTCGTGCTGGCCGCGCTGACATGGCTCTGGATCCCGGAAACGCGCGGCCGGGAGCTGCGCTAAGTCTTTTGTCTCCAGCGACATAGCTGCTGGCCGCAACAGTCCGGCCGGGCTTCGTCCGAGAAACAGTATGATTTTCGGACGATTTCAGCGCAGGGTTCCGCACTGAGCTCGACCCTCCCGCGCCCTGGCGCGCGAACGAGCGTTGCGAGCGAGCCACGCGATCGGAGCGAGCCGGCGACCGTCGAGCGCTCCCGGTCGTCCCGAGCGCAGTCGAGGGGCGGAGCGGCGAGCGAGAGCCCGCCTTCGCCGAAGGCTTCGGCGGGGTCTCGCCGGAGCGTCAGCGCAGCCGGACGCGTGTAGGGGGGTCCGAGGGGCGCAAGCCCGTGGCGACGGCGCGAGCGAGCGCCGCGAGCGAGCCACGCGATCGGCGCGAGCCGGCGGAGCGGCGAGCGAGAGCGCGTGTAGGGGAGTCCGAGGGGCGCAAGCCCGTGGCGACGGCGCGAGCGAGCGCCGCGAGCGAGCCACGCGATCGGCGCGAGCCGGCGGAGCGGCGAGCGAGAGCGCGTGTAGGGGAGTCCGAGGGGCGAAAGCCCCTCGGAGATAAATATGATCAGCGTAGCCGCCATCAGGATGCAGCAGTTCGGCGTGCAGTTCTACCAGGCGTCGCTCACGGCGAAGGACATCGACAAGCTCGTGCGCTTCGAGGTCCTCACCTACGGCGAGCAGGCGCAGGGCGTTCGAGGCCGGAAGAAGGGGGCGCAGCCGAGCAAGGTGAACTGGGACCTGCTCGAGCGGCGCATTGCCGCGAACGAGAAGGCCTACCAGCGCCAGATCATCCGCAAAAAGATCGACGAGCTCGTGCAGTACTACGAGCAGTGCCGGCAGGCGCGCGATCTGCCCTCGATTCCCGGCGCGGTGATCATCTCGTGTGACGAGACGCTGCGGTTCGAGCCGGCGGAAGAAGGGTCGACGATCGGCACGCTGAAGGTGCCCGAACGCGAGGGAATTCTGCGCGCGATCGACGGCCAGCACCGCCTGCTCGCGCTGCACGCCGACATCGAGCGGTTCGCCGGCGAGGAGTTCACCGTGCCCGCCGTCATCTTCGACCGCCTGCCCGAGGACCACATCGTCCAGATGTTCGTGACGATCAACGCGAAGCACACGCGGCTGAACGCGTCGCACCTGGTGTCGCTGTCAGGGCGTCAGCTCTACGCCGACGAGAACCTGGCCGCCGCGCACGACATCGTCCGGGCGCTGAACGACCGGGAGGACTCGCCGCTCCACGGCGAGATCAAGCTGCTCGGCGTCGGCAAGGGACGGCTCGCGCAGGCGCCGCTCGCGCAGGAGCTCAAGCGGCTGCTCGCGTCGGAGGCCTTCGGGTCGGGGCGCAAAGGGGACGCGTTCCGCGAAGAGTCGAAGAGGTTCTTCGTGAACTATCTGAAGCAGATCGCGCAGGTGTTCAACGCCGCGTGGAGCGGTCGCAAATACAGCATCAAGACCGCGACGGCGATGCGGGCGTTCATCCGCGTCGCGCCCGACGTCGTGCGCCGGCTCGACCAGGAGCACGCCGACCGCACCGACTTCCGCGCGATCGGACGCGTCATCTCGCCGTGGGGCCGCCGTATCGGGGATCTGCGGTTCGAGACCGAAGGGGCGTGGAAGCGGACCGGGACGACGGTGGATGCGCTTGCGAAGGAGCTGCGCCTGGCGCTGCAGTATCCCGAGGGCGCTGCCGTGTAGGATCGGAAACCGAGAGCACTCGAGCGTCTTCGGCCGGTGAAGCGCTCCACGTTCAGGATGTCGAACACGAGAAAAGGGGCCTCGCGTTTCCACGAGGCCCCTTGTGTTTTGCCGGCGACCCGGCTCCCCAGCAACTCACGGCTCCCTGCCGCAAATATACAGGCCGCCTGCGCCACCCTATTGAGCAATCGGTGTACCCGCGATTTTCCTAGGAATTCAGGCTGTTTGGCCTGTCGCGGCGGCTGCAGAGCCGACGAAATCGTGGGCGGAATTACAATTCTGAGGCCTTCCTCATGCTCGTCCTGCTTCTGATCGCCAACCTGCTGCAGGCGGCAACGGTGCCGGTGCGCGGGCGCGTGGTCGATTCGCTCACCGGCGCGCCACTCGCGCGCGTGCTCGTGTCGGTCGAAGACACCGGCACGTCCGCCCACACCGACGCCGACGGGCGATTCGAGCTGCAGGTCGAGCCCGGCCGGCGCAGGCTGTTCGTGTCCCTCGTCGGCTACGTGCTCGCGCGGCGGGAGATCGACGTCGCGCAGGTGCCGCTCGAGCTCGAGATTCCGCTCGTCGAGGGCACCGGCACGTATACCGAGACGGTGGTCGTGTCCGCGGACCGCTTCGTCCAGGCCGAGCCGGCGGTCGCCGCGCAGCACCTGCTGGGGAGCGCCGACCTGCAGAACCTGCGCGGCGTGCTCGCCGACGACCCGCTGCGCGCCGTGCAGGTGCTGCCGGGCGTCGTCGCGGGCGACGATCTGAGGAGCGAGTTCACCGTGCGTGCGAGCCCCTTCGCGCACATCAACATGACGATCGACGGGTTTGCGACGCCGTACATCCTGCACACCGTGCGTGCGGTCGAGGACTACACGGCGTCGGGATCCGTGGCGATGATCAACAGCGACATCCTGCAGGACGTCGCGCTGCTCAGCGGCGGTTATCCGCAGCGGTTCGGCAACCGCACGGGAGCCGAGATCGATTTCCGGCTGCGCGAAGGCTCGCGCGACCGGTCGCAGGCGCGGGTCGCGGTCAGCGGCACGAATGCGTCCGCTGTGTTCGAGGGGCCGCTCGGCGGCGCGAAGCGCGGCTCCTGGCTCGTGTCGGCGCGGCAGAGTTATCTCGACCTGATCGTGCGGCAGATCCAGGAAGGGGTGCAGTTCGGGTTCACCGACGCCCAGGCGAAGGGCGTGTACGATCTCACCCCCGCGCAGCGGTTCGAGCTCGCCTTCGTCGGCGGACGCTCGAGCCTCCAGGAAGACGACGGCTCCTCTGCCGACGACGATGCGTTCGTGGGACGCAACCGGTCGGCGATCCTGGTGGCGGGGTGGCGGTGGACCAGCGGGCGTGCGGTGTTGACCGCGAGATCGATGGCCGCGCTCAACGCGTTCAGCAACACCACCGAGGGCGGCGTGCGGATCGACGACGGCCATGACAAGCAGCTCGCCGCGCGCATCGAGGCAACCGTCGTCGTGTCGAAGGCTGTTTCGCTCGAAGGCGGGGCGGACGCCGACCTCACGCGCCAGCGGCGGATGCGGCAACGGTTCATCACCGGTCGGTACCGGCCCGTGAACGACTTCACCGACGCCGCGGTGAAGAGCGGCGGGTACGCGCAGGCTCGCATCTCCGCCGGGCCGCTGACGCTCGTCCCCGGGCTGCGCGCGGATCATTGGGACCTGACGGGTGACACCACGCAGTCGCCCTGGCTCCAGGCGCAGCTCGCGCTGCCGGCGGGTCTGACGGTGCGGGCCGGCGCGGGCGTCTACCAGCAGTTCCCCTCGTTCGAGCAGGTCGTCGGCGCGCTGGCCGCCGCGACGACATGGCCGCAGCGCGCCGAACAGGTGGACGTCGGCCTCGAGCAGCGGATCGGCGCCGCGTCCCGCTGGCAGATCACCTTCTACTCGCGTGAGGAATCCTCGTTCTTCCGCCGCCCGGGTGCCGAAACGCGGCTGGTGAACGGCCGGGCGGTGCTCGGCTCGCGCGCCGCGCCGTTCGTGCAGTCGCTCGACGGCTATGCGCGGGGTGTCGAACTGCTCCTTCAGCGCAAGAGCCACTCGGGGTTCTCGGGCTGGATGGCGTACTCGTACGGCCGGAACCGCTACACCGACGCGGCGAGCGGGGAGAGCTTCGACGGCGACTTCGACCAGCGGCACACGCTCAACCTGTACGGGTTCCTCCGGACCTCCGACCGTACGAGCTTCAGCGCGAAGGTGCGCATCGGCACGAACACGCCGGCGCCGGGCTACTACCGCGACGAGGGCGGCGTGCTGTACCTGTCGGCGCAGCGCAACGAGCTGCGCATGCCGCTGTACTCGCGCGTGGATGTACGCGCGAACCGCACGTTCAACTGGTCGCGCAGCCGCATGACCCTGTTCGCGGAAGTGATGAACGTGCTCAACCGCGACAACGTCCGCTTCACGCCGCCGAGCGTCAGCACGCGGACGCTGATCGTGCGCAACATGTTCGAGCAGATGATTCCCGTCGTGCCGTCCGTGGGGGTGCTGTTTGAGTTCTGAGACGCGACGAATGGCGGTTCGCCGCCCGCGGATCCGCGCAGGCGCGCCGCTCTGCCTTGCAGTGAGCCTCGCGGCCGCCCTCCACGCGCAGCCCGCGCCATGGGTGCCGAAGGTCCGCGCGTGGATCGACGCCAACCAGCAGCCGGTCGTCCGCGAGCTGGTCGAGCTGCTGTCGATCCCGAACGTCGCGGCCGACCGCGCGAACATACGCCGCAACGCCGGGCACCTGGCGGCCATGCTCCAGAAGCGCGGCTTCACGTCGGAGCTGCTCGAAACCGAGGGGAATCCGCTCGTCTACGGCGAGCTCCGGGTGCCGGGGGCCACGCGCACGCTCCTGATCTACAGCCACTACGACGGCCAGCCGGTCGACCCGAAGAACTGGAAGCAGGCGGATCCCTTCACGCCGGTGGTGAAGGCGGGCAAGGACGGGGCCGAGGTGCCCGACGCGCTCGGGCGCACGCGGTTCGATCCCGAGTGGCGCATCTACGCGCGCTCGGCCTCAGACGACAAGTCGCCGATCGTGATGCTGGTCGCGGCGCTCGACGCGCTGAAGGCGGCGGGCACGGCGCCGTCCTCGAACATCCGCGTGATCCTCGACGGCGAGGAAGAGGCGGGCTCTCCCAACCTCGTGCCGGCCATCGCGCGGTATCGCGACAGGCTCGCGGCCGACCTGATGGTGATCCTCGACGGCCCGCAGCACTCGAGCGGCCGCCCCACGATCGCGTACGGCGCGCGCGGCATCGCGCGCGTGGACATCACCGTGTTCGGCCCGAGAGCCGGCGTGCACAGCGGCAACTATGGCAACTGGATCCCCAACCCGGCCCAGCGCCTTGCGTTGCTGCTCGCCTCGATGAAGGACGAAACGGGGCGCGTGCTCGTGAAGGGCTGGTACGACGGGATCGACCCGCTCACGCCCGAGGAGCAGAAGATGGCCGCCGCGGTTCCGGACGACGCCGAGGCGATGTTGCGGGCGTTCGGCGTCGCCCGGCCCGAGACCGCGTTTCCGCGGCTGCAGGAGGCGCTGCAGTATCCCACCCTGAACGTCCGCGGCCTGGCGAGCGCCTTCGTCGGAGCCGGCGCGCGCACGATCATCCCCGACAGCGCCACCGCCGCGATCGACATCCGCCTCGTGAAGGAGACGCCGGCGGAGTCGATGCTCGCGAAGATCCGCGCGCATGTCGTCGGCCAGGGCTACCACGTCGTGGAGGGGGCGCCGGACGACGACGCACGGGCGAAGCACGCGAAGATCGCGCGGCTCCAGACGTTCGGCGACGGCACGAACGCGTTCCGCACCTCGCCGCTCGATCCCCAGGCGCGTGCGCTGGCGGCGTCGCTGCGCGGTGCGCTCGGCGTGGAGCCGGTACACCTGCGCACCCTCGGCGGCACCGTCCCGATCGCTCCCTTCATCGAGGCGCTCGGCTTCCCCGCGGTCCTCGTGCCCACCGTCAACTTCGACAACAACCAGCACGAAGAGAACGAGAACCTGCGGATCGCCAACCTCTTCGACGGCATCCTCACGGTCGCGGCGATCCTCCGGATGTGACGATCGGCCGTGGCAGCCGCCGCTCGACCGGCGGCCAAAAAAAAGGGGCCGGCGTGAGCCGGCCCCTCTCGTGTTGCCCGGCCGGATGATCCGGCCGCTCCTTCCGAGACGTCAGAAGGAGATCTTGCCTCCGAGCTGGAGCACGCGGCGGCCCCAGTTGTTGTTGTTCTGGCCGAAGCTCGGGCTCGACATGTTGTTCACCGGGATCCCGTAGCTGTCCTGGTTGAACACGTTGAAGGCGTCGATGCGCGCCGTGAACCGCGCACGGCCCGGCAGCTCGAAGCGCTTCATGAGCGCGAGGTCGGTGTTCCAGAACCCGGCGCCGCGCTCGCTGTTCCGAGGCGCGTTGCCGCCGAAGGCCTGCGAGTTCGCCAGCGGCAGGCCGTTGTTGCCGAGCGCCGTCACGTAGAAGCCGTTGTTCGTGAACGTCCGGCGCTGCGCATCCCAGGTGAACGAACCCGAGGGGTTGATGTTCGGCCGGTCCGAACCGGTGTTCGTGTCGCCGTTGCTGTCGACGCCCGTCACGATCGTGAACGGGCGGCCCGACTGCCCCTGCGTCACGCCCGAGAGCTGCCAGCCGCCGAGGATGGTGCCCAGGATCCCGTCACGCGGGCCGGGGATCTCCCACAGGTAGCTGGTCGTGAAGCGGTGCGGACGATCGAACTGCGACCGGCTCCACTCCGCCTCGTAGTCGAACATGTTCTGCGGGCGCTGGCTCGAGCCGTCGGTGCCACCCTCGCCGAGCGAGGCGTCGTTGTTGCTCATCCAGCGGCTGAACGTGTACGACGCGTTGACCTGCAGTCCGTTCGTCAGCCGGTGGTTCGCCGAGAAGTAGACCGCGTTGTAGGTCGACCGCGCCTCGACGTCGTTGCCGCCCGGGCCGATGTACGCCGGGATCTGCACGCGGCCACCCCACGTGGGGTTGACGCGGCGGTTCTGCGCGCTCGGGATCGTCTGACCCGCACGGACGGCGGCGGCCTGCGCCTCCGTCAGGATCGCGGGGTTCTGCTCGATCTGGTTGATCCCCTTGTAGCCGCGGCTGCCCGAGTAGCCGACCTCGAACACGAAGCGGCCGAGCTCGCGCTGCATCGACGCGCTGTAGAAGCGCTGCTCCGGGTTCTCGGTGTTCTCGGCCGAGTTCACCCAGGTGGCCAGCGGGTTGAACACCGGCGTGGCGCTCCCCTGCAGGCGGGTCGGATACTGGTCGATGACGTTCTGCTGCGTCAGGGTCACGACGCGCGGGAAGTTCGACGCGTTGACGACGAGCAGGTTGTAGAACAGCACGTCGTAGCCGACGCCGAAGCCGCCGCGGATGACCGTCTGGCGGTCGCCGAACAGCCAGTTGCGCTGCGACGGGCTCCAGGCGAAGCCGGCGCGCGGCGCCCAGTTGTTGGTGTCCTGCTTCACCGGCCCCGGCACGCCCACCGACAGGCTCTGCGCATCCGTCGCCCCGAACATGCCGAGCGGCACGTCCGACAGCTCGTAACGGATGCCCAGGTTCAGCGTGAAGTCCGGCGTGACGCGCCAGTCGTCCTGCACGAAGAAGAACGTCTGCCACTGCTTCGCGATCCAGCTCGACGTCTGCAGCGCCTGCGTGCCCGTCGCAGCCACGTTGTTCATGAACGCCTGCAGGTTGTCGAACGTGAACGCCCCCTTCGAGTTGAAGGCTGCCTGGTTGTCCACGTCGTTGTAGCGGACGTCGGCGCCGAACTTCAGCGAGTGCCGCGCCCGGTTCCACGTCAGGGTGTCAGAGAACTGGTACGAGTTGCTGATCCGCCCCTGTGGGAAGTTGGTGGCGCCGCCGATCGTGAAGAGGCCGCTGATCGTTGCGGTCGGGCTGGTCGGGTCGTTCTCAGGGAACGCCAGGTCGCGCCGCACGAGCGAGAAGCGCGCTTCGTTCAGCAGCGCCGGCCCGAACACGTGCGTATTGCTCACCATCACGTTCGTGTCGAGGATGTCCTGGTGCGCCGCGAACCGGTTGCCGAACTGCGTGTTGCTGGTGATGTTCTGGTCCACGCGGTCGTTCAGCGAGTAGCGCACCGTGAAGGTGTCAGTGCCGGTCGGGCGGAAGTCGAGCCGGCCGAAGTACGTGTGATAGAGGCTCGGGTCCTGGATCGGCACGTTCACCTGGCCCGTCTCGATCGCCACGCCGTTCACCGACGTGTTGGTCAGGTTGCGGAACGACAGGTTCTGTGCGTAGACGTCCTGGAGGAAGCTCAGGCTGCTCAGCACCGCCTGCCGGCTCGCCGCCGTCTGCCCGGCGCGGAGCGGCACGTTCTGCAGCGCCGCGAATCCGGCCTGGGTCGGAATGCGGATGGTCGTGCCGGGACGGAGCGCGGTGTTCGTCGAGTCGCGCTGATACGCGCCGAAGAAGAACAGCTTGTCGCGCATGAGCGGGCCGCCGAGGTCGCCGCCCACCTGGTGCCGGACGTACTTGGGCGGATCAGCGATGTTGTTCGCCTTCTCGATGTTGGTGCGCGAGTTCAGCCCCGCGGACTGGTAGTAGTCGAAGAGGTCACCCGAGAACCGGTTGGAGCCGGACTTCGTGATGACGTTGATCTGGCCGCCGCTGTTGCGCCCGAATTCGACGCTGTAGGGGTTCTGCAGCACCTGGAACTCGGCGACGGTCTCGGGGATGATCTGCGAGGTCGAGATCGTCA
>Ga0247719_1000174_pt1 | contig 45648 bp, 61 predicted proteins | sample 41E_DmetaG_FD_189046 | JGI IMG/M metagenome (GOLD analysis project Ga0247719, IMG submission 189046) | Soil microbial communities from hillslope of Landscape Evolution Observatory, University of Arizona, Oracle, AZ, United States - 4-1-E_D | ecosystem: Engineered > Artificial ecosystem >...
CAAGGCCATCGCCTCGACCAGCGCCCGCGCCCCCCGCTGGGCATCGTTGGCGGCGCGAACCCCGCGGATCGCGGCCCCCGGCGCCTCGATGCCCCCCCGCATCCCGGCGCCCATCCCGGCGCCGGCGACGGCTCCCGCCGTCATCTGATCCAGGGCAACGGCGGGATCGAAAGCGACATCGGTGCCGAGCGTCCCGCCGGCATATTCCAGCCCGCCTTGCACGAACTCGGTGCCGCCCTCGCCGGCCGTCGCCTTGCCGATTCGGGTGACGGCTCCGCCGGCGCCGGGGGCGAGGATGCGCTCAGCGCCGAGCCGTTCCAGCGCCGTCGCGGCGACAGCGAACGGCAGCGCCTTCATCGCGTCGCCGAGCGAAGCGTCGCCGGTGGCGTTGTTGTCGGCGCGATCCTGGGCGATGTTCCCGGTTTGCGACAGCGCGAACACCGGGGAAGCGCCAAGAACGACGCCCATTGCCGGCAGTGATTGAACGCCCTGCTCGTAAATGTAGCGGCCGAGCGCGCCCATCGACGGGCTTGCTTTCAAATCCTCCCAGGTCGTTTCCCCCTGGATCGGCGTACCGGACAGATAGGCGTCGTTCGCCGCCGCCTGGCGCAAGTCCATCTGCTCGATAGTGCCGGCGCCGACGCGGGCCGCATAATCTTCCTCGCTCTCCCACGGCAGCTTGAACTGAAGCCCTGAAAGGATCGAGTTGCTGCGATGGATGCCGGCCTGCAGGTCGGTGGCGCCGCGGGTGAGAAGGTCGGTAAAGCGATCGAGCGGGCCGTCGCTGTGCGCGATGTCGGCCGCTTCCATTTCAGTGAAGGCGTCGACCGGCTGCGGAGCCGCGGCGCGCGTCGTGTAGCCAGCCTCATCGCTGACGCGATAGCCGGCGTCGCGCTGGGCAACGAAGTCCTCGACCGTCTTGCGGAACGGGATCGGCTTGCCGTCCGGGCCGGAAACCCAGGCGTCGACGTCGCCGAGGCCGTGCTTCGCCATGAAGGCAATCAGGTCGTCCGGTGTCGAGCGGGGATCCTTGGCGAGCGCCGTATAGGCTTCGAGCAGCTTGGGATCGTAGCCCTGGAACGGCGTCGCCTCGTCGCTGAAGACGGCAATATTGCCGCCGGAAAAGCGGTCGTTCGGGGCAACCGCCTCCGGCCGCCGGATCGCCGGCGCTGGCGCTCCCGGGACGAGGTCGGCGAAAGGATCGTCGTCGGCGCCGGGTGCGCCCGCCTGGCGCGGGATGAGGTCGGCGAAAGGGTCGGCCATGCTAAAGGTTCTGCCCCGTCATCTGCTTGAAGCGCTGCCGAACCTTGACCGGGTCGGCGCCCTTGCCGATGGCCGCGAGCGCCTGCTGACGGAGCTGGCCCGCGTCCTGTTTCGCGGGAGTCGCCGCCTGCTGAGGCGCTGGCTTGCCCTTGCCGGCGCGCGCGTCGTTCTGCTGCTGCGTGTCGCGCGCCCACTGGATCGCGTCGGCGACCGCCTGCGGCATGTTGCCCGACTTCTGGAAATTGTCGATCGCCCGCGTACGGATGATCCGCCGGGCGCGGCTGTCGACATGCTGCCAAGGCCCGTCCTTGATCTGAGCGTCGACCTCCGTGGTGAGCGCCTTCATCTGAGGCTGGCTGAGAATTTTCGGCTGAGCGGCCTTCCCGCCCTTCGGCCCACCGGCGAAGGCGAAATGTGAGTGCGTTCCCCGATCGAGGCTTTCGATGATCGAATAGCCGGCGGCGCGATACGCCTGTTCGATTTGGGCATGGCTGACGCCGGGCTTGCGGGCGATGTCGATTGCGCGCCCGCCTCGCGTCGTCAGGTGATGACTATTGGCAACGCCGCCGACGCGCCGGTTATGCTCCGGCGTCCTCGCCGTGCTTGTCACCGTTCCGAACTGGCCGCCGATTGCGGCGGCCGCGCCGGCGTCGAACGAGCCGTCCGCCCGGATGTCCTGCCCGCGGCGTGTGTCCCCTGAACGGATGTCCTGGCCCCGGCGGGTGTCGCGCGATCGGGTGTCGGTGCTGTAGATCGAGGCATCATAGTCGCGGTCGGTGTTGTACCGGCGGTCGCCGCTGCGGATGCCCTCGACGTCTATTGCCCGGTCATAGGCGGCGCCGAACTCCTGCCGGCGGATGTCGTCGGCGCGCTCCGGCGTGATGGCGAAATGCTCGCTCGGGCTTCGGCCCTGGGCGACGAGGCCGCGGCGGGCGAACTCGTCATCACCGAACATGGCAGCGAGGCCGCCGACGATCCCGTTGGGGTCGATCTTGTCGCCCTTCATCTGGCCCATTGCCGCGAACAGCGCCGGCAGCCCGGCCTTGAACCGCTCGCTGTCGAAGCCGCCGGGATAATAGGGTTGGCCGGTGTCGACGTCCGCCAGCGGCGCAAGCGGATCGACCTCGCCGCCGGGCGCTTCGGCTGGCGCCGCCTGCGGCTGGGCGAACAGGCTGGCGATCAGCTCGGGAAGGCTGCGCGACGCATTGTTCTGGATGCCGACGCCTTCGGCCTGGTTGCCGTAAAGGAGGGCGTGAGCGCGGGCCTGCCCGGCCTGGGCCTCTCGCAGCGCAACCGTCGCCTGATGCTCCTCGAGCTTGCGGCGCATTTCGGGATCGCCGAACAGCGCGCGGCCGAGTGTCTGCCCGAGGGCTTCGCCAAGCCCCTCGTTCTGATAGTAGAAGGGATTGGCGGCGCGAGCCATTACAGCCCCACCGCGCCGCGGGCGGGATAGAGGCCGAAATCGACGCCCTTCCAAGCCTGAGTCGCGCCGGCAGGCGCTCCGCCGCCGCCCATCAGCGCCATCTGGCCGATCGACTGCGCGAGGCCGCCGAGCGTCCGCAGCGTCCGGCCTTTCTGCTTGGCCGCGTCCAGCTCCGACTGCAGGACGCCGAGCGAGCCGCGCTTGAACCCGCCGAGCTGGCCGATGATCTGGCCGTTGCGGCCAATTCGGATGTCGTTTTGCTGAAGCTGGTCGGTGAGGCCGCCCAGCGTCGCCAGCGCCCGGGCAAGCCCGGCCGTGCGCGAGTTGGCCGCGGCTCCGGCGTTCTCGGCAGCAGCGGCAACGACTGCCGGCGCCGACGACGAGCCGGGGAGATAGCCTTCGGCCCCCGGGTCAGCCGACTTGGTAGCGGCGATCAGCGCGGCGTTGCGGGCGTCAGCCGCCGCCGCCTGTTCGGCCGGGTCGAAGACCTTGCGCGTCGATGCAAGGCTGTCCTCGAAGCGGCCATGCTGCTCGTCCTCGAAGCCCCTTTGGCGCGCCCGCTCGGCGTTGAAGGTGCGGATCGACGCTTTCTCGGCCTTCTTCTCGCCGAAATATTTCATGCCGGCGCCGGCGGCCATGATCGCGGCGGCTACGAGAGGGGGAAAACACATCGGCCTATCTCCCTACGACACGCATGGAGCCGCCGCCGGGCGAGAACAGCCCGGCCCCGCCACCGCCGCCAGCGAAGCCGGAATAGCCGTTGCCGGCCCGAGAGCCGATGCGCGCCACGCTGTCGGCGAAGTTGAGGAACAGATTGCCGAGCGGCGAAAAGCCGGCCGGTTGGTTGAGGCTCTGGATCGCCCGCATGGCCGCGTTGCTCGCGGCTGTGTCGTTGCCGGTCGCGTTCAGCTCGGCGACGACATTGCCGCGGCTGGCCTCGACCTGGTTGCGGAGCTGGTTTGCAAGGTTCAGCCCCTCATTGGCGACGCCGATGCGCTGCCGGTTGCCCTCCTCGACCAGCTCGGCGTTCTTGTCGATCGCCGCCGAGCTGTCGAGATTGCCGGTGCGGGCGAGCGCGTAGATGAGTTGCTTGCGCTGCTGATCCTGCTGCTGATTGACTTGCGGCAGGGCATAGGCGGAATAATCGTCGGCCCTTTTCTTGAAAAAGGCGTCGTTGAAGCCGCCGAACACCTGGTCGATGCTCGACATTCCCGACCGGATGCGGGACTGGCGCGCGACTTCATCGTTGCGCTGCTGCTTGGCAATTTTGGAGGCGCCGCCGTCGCCAAAGAAGCACATCAGCATTTCTCCCAGGCGTAAACGTGAAAGTCCTGGCCTTCGCGGCCGTAGCCTCTCAGCGTCGCTTCACGCTTTGCACCGATCATTTCGAGCCACCTTTGCGCTTCATGGTGTCCCTCCATCGACCGGGCCTCGAGCCGGTGCGCTCCCGCCTTGAACAGCATCGGCACGATACTTCGGGTGATGAGCTTTGTCATCGAAATTCCGATACGTCGGAAGTCGTCAGTCGCAAAAAGCCACATCGAATAGACGTTCGGCCACATTTCATAGCAGCCGAAGGCGGCGATCGGCCGCTCGAGGCCGGACACCCAGCCGACTAGCCTGCCCAGCTCCACGGCTTCGCCGGCGAGCGCCGCGGTATCGTCATCCCAGCGCGTCGCAAAGATTTCGCGGCGATCCGATTCCCGCATCTGCTCCGCCACCGGAAGCACAAGGTCGGGTCGGTTGGCGATCCTTTCCAGCCACATCAGCTCGCCTCGCCCGGGTGATAGTGGACGACGATCTTGGACAGCCGGGCCGGGCCGGGCGCCTCGCTGACCAGGCGCAGCTTGATTAGCGGGCCTCTGCCGACAAGGCCGATGGAGTCGAGGTTGAGCGTCGTGCTGCCGACGATCGCAACCTTGCTTTCGGCGTCGGGATAGTTGGGATCGGTGTTGACATAGACCGACCATTCGCCCTCGCAAACGATGTCGATGGCCGAGTAATTCTTGAACGTCGCGATCTGGCGGCCGTCGATGTAGGGAAGGTCGACTTCGACGCGGCTGCTGTCATAGGTGCGCCCGTCTTGGCCGCCGAGCAGGTAGATGGTGTTGCCGCCGCGCAGCCATACCCGGCCGTCGATCACGCAGGCGTCGGTGATTTCGACGTTCAGCTCGTACGTCGACCATGCCGACGTTTTCGACGAAGCGAAATAGGAGAAGACAAAGGCCCGGGTGCCGAGGAACAGGATGTAGCGCCCGCTGATCGGCTCGAGGACGGCCACCGCCGCCTGGCGCTGCGCTTCGGTGAGCGTCGCCATATATTCGAGCAGATAGTCGTCGATCGGAGTGCCGACGTCGTTGACGCCCGATTGGTTGGAGCTGTCGCGCGCGCGAAGGCTGCGGATGCCGCTGTCGGCGAGAAAGAATACGTCCGCATCGCCGAAGCTCTCGACCGACTTGGGGGCGAACGTCCCGATGTTCGGGAGAACCTGCTTTTGGACGTTCTCGAGCGGATCGGGGTCGAGATACCAAATTTGGATGTTGCGCCGGGCGAACACGGCCATGAGGTTCTGATAGCGGCCCAGCGCCGTCAGTGCCTCAGAGCCGGCCGATTGATTGGACATGTTCTTGAAGCCGAAGCCCACCGCCGGCGCCTGGAACTGAGCAGGTTCGGCAATGCCGCTGAAAGCGAGGATCGAGCTGTAGGCGGCGTAAACCTTTTCCTTGTGTGTCAGCAGCGAATTGATCCGCGCTCCTGCGATCACCGAGCCGCTGGCAGGGTCGCCGTCCGTCACCCTCGCGCCGTTGTAGAAATAGAGCCGGTCGCCGTTGGCATAATCGGCCAACACCCACGGCTTGCCGTCGAAAAACTCGACCATCGGAACGCCGGTCATGGCATGGCCGTCCGGGTGCGCGAGCTGCTGATAGGCAACGCCGCCCGGCACTGCCGGAGTCGGCACCGAGCCAAACGTGAACAGCTCGGTGTCCGCCCCGGCCAGCCCGAAGGTCATGCCCGGCGGCAGCGAATAGATTGGCACCAGTGCAAGCCGCTTCTCAATCTCGCCGCCGCGGGTGATGTGCGCGTTGGCGAGTTGCTGCAGCGATCCTTGCGGCGAGGCGGCCGGGAGCTTCCGCCGATCGAGGCCGGCGCGAAAGTCCTCAATGATGACGTAGGGCATTAGCCTTGCGGCTGGACGCTGACGATCGCAGCGCCGCGCGGATAGCCGCGCCCGTCGCCCTCGCCACCGCCGCCCAGCACGAAGCCCTTCCGCCGCGTCTTGACAACCCGACCCTGCAGCGTCTCGAGGCGGTTCTTGGCCTGGCTGAGCTTGAGCTGCGCTTCGGGATTCTTCACCCCGCCCATCAGCTCGCCGGCCGCGTAGAGGACAATGAGCTGATCGTCCAAGTCGGCACGATCCCCCTGGCTGACCAGCGGGCGCAGCTTGCGGATGCCACTGAAGCGGAGGATCCCGCCGTCGCTCAGTGGCACCGGCCAAACCTCGATCTGCAACTGCCCGTCTGTGTCGACCGCATCCCAGCGCTGCACCGGGTCTTGCCGGGCGTCGAGGTCGCTGTCGATCGCGCTGTAATGGTCAAGCGTGATGCCCCGCTCAACCGGCTGCCAAAAGTTGCCCACCTTGACGTCGACCGCCTGAACGCGCTCGAGGTTGAGGTCGGCCGGGATGTCGTAATATCGCTGCCCGGCCGACAATTCCTTGTCGCGGCGAACCTTCAGGAACGGCCAGTCGAATTGGTCATACAGCCGTTCCTGAGTGTCCTTCAGCGTTTGCTCGAATAGCGGCACCATGCTCTGAGACAGGGCCGGGTTGGGGTCGTAGCGCGCGGCAATGCGGAGCTGATTGACTAGCTCTCCAAGGGTCTTGCCGCGCGCCATGACTTATTCGCCCGAATCCGCGGCCTCGGCGGCCGTTTCGCCAAACACCATCGGGCCGGTGTCGCTGTCGCCGGCGGGCGCCGCCTCCGGCGGCGCTTCGGGAGCGGCAGCCTCCGCCGATGCGGCGCGCTGGCGGCGAGCCGGCTTCGGCGGATCATATTCGGGCATGCCGATGTCGGCGAACGTCACCGGGAGCTGCTTCATCGCGCCCGGGAACAGCCGCGAGAGGATCGGCGCGTTCTCATCGCCCGGCTCGCTGGTGAAGGCTCCGGCGCCGCGGTCGTAGGCATTGGCGAGACGCTGCCATTCCTGCTCCTGCCGGCGGCGATCGTCGAAGCTGGTGGGGCGGATGTCCGTCACCGCGTCGTCGCCGTGAATGTGGCGCAGGATGAGAATTTCGGCCGGCGTGACGTCGATCTTCGGAACGGTGTGAAGAAGGCTCCCGCCGAGGCAGAGGATGATGTTGGCAAGCTGCATATTTCGCTCCTGAGTTTGCCCGGCTGCCAAGGCCGGAAGGATGCTCCCCGGAGCCGAAGCCCCGGGGAGCGGCCGCTTGTTAGGCGACTTCGTAGACGCCGTGACAGTTGAGCTGGTCGGCGATCAGGCCGCCAGTCCAGGTAAGCCCGCGGTACAGGACGTACTTCTCGGGGGGCCGGGCCGGCGAGTGCTTCTTCATGTCCTCGCCGTCCATGACCATCGGGTACATGTGGCGCGGGTCGATGAAGTAGCAGAACTTCTCCATGCCCAGGTCGTCGAGCGTCGGGTCGTACTGGAACCGGCCGACGCCGCGCATCGAAATGTCGGCCATTCCGATGTCGGTCTTGCCGTTGTTGGCGAAGCCCTCCTGGGTGTAGACACCCTTTTCGTGGACTTCCAGCTCGAGCGCGTCGAGGAACGCCGAGCCGGCCATCAGCAGGCTCGGGCGGCCGCCGAAGCGACGAAGCTGCCGGTTTTCCGAACGCAGGGTCTTGGTGAGCGTCTGATTGGCCGCCGAAGCGGTGATCTTGCTCGCCCCGACCAGCGCGCGGTTGCGCCACCAGGCGTTTGTCGCGCGGCTGATGCCGCCGGTGGTGCCGACTGCCGGGGTCAGCGAAATGATCGACTGGACGCCCGGGAACACCTTCGCCGACTGCGAACCGTCGCGCCACAGGATTTCGTTGAACGACCGGGCCGAGCCTTCGGCCATGTCGTCCAGCTTGTCGTCGAGCAGCCCGGTGATGACGGTCAGCTCGCGATCGGTGTGCGCGGTCGTTTCCTCGCCGTTGGTGTCGACGACGCTGATGCCGTCCTTTTTCAGCTCGGTGTGAGTGACCGAAATGCCGGCGTGAAGCTCTTTCCACGGATAGTCGGCCTGCTTCAGGTTAGCCGGGTTGACGTAGCTCACGGTGTCGTCGTGAGTGTAGCCCGCAAAGGACGTGCTATACTCGCCCTTGACGTTGCGACGGATCGACTCCTTGCCGCCCGGGAAGGTCTTCTGCACTTTCCGCATAGCGGCGTACAGCGGACGCTCCTGAATGGTCTGAGCGATGGCCGGCCCCTTCAAGAAGAAGTCGAGCGCGGCATTGGCGATGTTGTCCAATTCCTGCTGAGTGAAAGGCATGGTCTGAACCCTTTTCGGCTCTAGCGGTTAACCGCTGCTGCGATGGCTTCACGGAGCGTTTTCGGCTCCGCGACGGTCGGCGTGGATGAGCCTTGCGGGGTCGGTTTTACTGCCCTGGGCGGCGGCAACGCGGCCGTGAATTGCCGGTTGACCTCCGCCAGCGCCCGATCTGCCAGCGCAACCGCTTCCTCCGGCGTGGTGGGCGCCTTGCCCTCCCGCTGGACGATCGCCCGGCAGGTCGTCTCGACCAGCTCGGCTTTTCTGGCATAGTCGGGATCGGTGGTGCGAATCCTTTGCTCCCATCCCTCCACCGCGGTCGCCATCGCTTGTGCCGTTGCGGCGCGCTGGCGCGCCGCCTCGGCCTCGCTGTCAGCCGTTTCCCTTGCCTTCAGACGCTCCGATGCGAGCGTGGACGTTGCCCGGGTGCGGGCAACTTCCTTGGCGGTGTCCTCGTCGATCAGGCCGGCCTCGACCTTGTCGCGCAAGTCCTCAGGAAGCGTCAGGCCGAGCTGTTCCCTCAGAAAGTTGACCCTTGGCTCAAGCCACTCGAGGGCGGCGGAGAGCTGTTCGGGGTCGCCGCTTTTGAGCTTCGCCATGATGTCGAAGCCATCAGCAACTTCCTCGCCGGTGAGGCTGTTCGCCTCCATGAAACCGGCGATGTTCCGGTAGCGCTCGGCGTCCGGTCGAAGCTCGTTGCGCTCGGCAACAACCTCCTTCCAGCGCGGGTGGTTGTGGAACGGGAGTTTGGAATCGTCCTCGGCGTCTTCCTCGGATTTTGCCTTGTCGGCACCCTCCTCGGCTTCGGCCTCCGATTTTCCTTCCTCGCCCTCAGCGGCGGACGACTCCGCTGGCCCCGGCGCCGGCTCGACGGCCGACTTTACGACCGACAAAAGATCGGCGGGTTGATTAGCGTCCTCATCCACGGTCGACGACTCCGCGGCATTAGCGTCGCTCGAAGCCTCAGCCTCCGCCGAAGCGGCTGCCTGCTCCTCGATTTCTTCCGCAGGGGGCGAGTCTGCGGGGGGTGCGCCCGTTGAACGTGTCATGGCAGGTGTATGCTACTGTCTGTCGCCAAAATCAACATCATTGTTGCGGCGCCGTGTAGCCCGGCTGCCCCTGATCGCGCCGCATGTGCGCCTTCCAGGGGGCGCCGCCCTGATCGCCCTGCAGATTGGGATCGGCGGCAGCGCTGTTCGGCTGCGTCCGCTGGTTCATTGCCGTGATTGACGGGACGCCATCGGCGATCGCCTCGTCAAGGTCGGTGTCGTCATCAACCAGCCGGATCGCGCGCTCTGCCAGCCACCGCGGCGAAATGCCCGGCACCTGCATGATGAACGGCGCCACGCGCTCGAATTTGGCCGCGTCGCGCTCGATGTTCGGCCGGCCGGAGCTGCCGCCCTTGACCTCGAGCCACAATTCTTCGGCGATCTCGGATCGGGTGAGCTTCGGCCACACCGCCCCCGGGCCGGCGATGGTGCGAACCGTCTGCTCGTTCAACTCCTCCAGCAGCACCGTTCCGCAGGCCCGGAACAGCGCCGTCAGCATGTCATCCAAATCGTCGCCGTCGAGGCCGAGCGTCCCTTGCCGGCTGGCCTCGGCGATGCTGCTCTCCGTCGCCGTGCCGCCGGAGACGCCGCCCAAATTGGCTTCCTGATTGCCGGTGACGCGCTGCATGTCGGCGAACAGGCTCTCCGTTTCGTACAGGTTCGGGTCGATCCCGATTTTCTGTACCGGGCAGAGCAGGTCGGTTGCCGGGCGGCCTTTTTCCAACCCGTTCAGCTCGATCACCTGATGCGCCTGGTAGCTGGTCAGCGCCTTGACCTCCTCCTCCTCGAAGGCGCCCTTCGGCGAGACATACAACGGCCGGTTGGCGATGCGGTGCTGGCGCAGCGATTCCTTGGAGCGGTTGAACTCCTTCTGGATGTGCGTCAGGTTCTCAACGTCGCTGTCGGGGAACAGCCGGCCCTCATCCTCGGCGTCGTTGAAGGTGATCGCGAAGACCGGGAAAAACTGCTCGATGAAGATATCCGGGGCGCCCGGCTCGCGCAAAAAGTCCGGGTAGCCCTCGCAAACCACGAGCTGCAGACCCGTCCTCTTGTCATAGACATGATAGACCCGGGCCAGCCCGTCCTGTCCGTTGCTGCAGCGCCGAACGTCGCCGCCTTCGGGGGATCCTGCGACGGTGCGATAGGCGGTGTAGCTCTTGCCGACATCGACGCCATAGGTTTCCTTGATGCGGTCGGGCGTCAGCATGATTTCCTCGGCCAGCCACTCACCGCCGACCCATCCCATCAGCTTTTCGGTCGAAATGCTCGGGATGATCTTGGTCGATCCGGGGAAGCTGAAAACCAGCCCTTCGCGGACGACCCGCTCGGGCTGGCTGCGAATGGCCTCCATCGCCAGCCGCAATTCCTCCGCCTCCGCGGAGTCGGGATCGCTTTCACCGTCCTGAATGTCGGCATGCAGCCGGCCGATGACCGCCAGCCGCTCGGCCATGTCGGCAAGCTCGGACGTCTGCCGCTCGGACAAGTCCATTTCGCGCTGGAAGCCGAGCTTGACATAGCCAACGCCGGTGGTGCGCGCGCGCCGGATGAGTTGCTTCATCTGAGTTTTGAAGCAGGGTTGGCTTTCGCTCAGGTAATGATGCGTACAGGCCACCAGCGTCTTGCCGATGCGGTCGAGCATCTGCCGGCGCTGCATGCCCTGTTGAACGTCCTGCAGGAGCTGCTGGGCGGCTTGGGCGGCGGCGAGGATGCTGGCCGTCTCCTGCGGCGCTGCCTCGATCGCGGCTGGATCGGCCGCAAGCTCGGCGGCCATCGCCACAGTCTGCTGAGCCTCGAGCAGGGATTCCGCCTTGCCGTCCCAAATGGTGAAATCGAGCTTCGGCTTGCGCTTGTAGATGACGGTCGGGTTGCGGGCATAAAGCGATGCAACGGTCATCTTCAGGACGCGCTGGACAAGGTTGACCTTGAACCTTTCGTCGTCGTCCTTCTGCCCCGGCCACTGCTTGCCGCCGGCGAACTTCATGTTCCGCCGCATGCGCTTGAAGTCCGGCTCCCAATGCTTCCGCGCCTGGGCGATGTCGTCCAGCCACCTTTTGACCAGCGCCGCGCGGGCCTGGGGCGGCTCGGGGGCGTCCCGCTCCATCAGCTTGCTGTCGGGGGCTTCGGCCGCGGTGTCGATCTCGTCCATAGTTACATCCCCGCTAGATTGAGTTTCAGTCGTTCGTGACGCTCCCGGGCAGCGGAAGCCTGCTTAACCCAGCCCATCGTGCCGACCCTCGGCCCGGTTGGGCGATCCTGCTGGACTGGCGCCCGCAGCAGCTTGTCGAGGCCAAGGCCGATGTGTGCCAGCGCGTCCACAAAGTCGTCGTGCCGGCCGCCGGGGAATTTCAGGCACTCCTGGCGGGCGTCTTCCGTCCACGCCATCCCTGCCGGGAACTTGACCATGCCCATCGCCGCGCGGCCGGCGATCGGCTGGGCGCGCTGCTGCTTGTCCGCCGCCGGCGTCTGCTCGCGGATGGTGATGTAGACCTTTTCCTCCCGCATGCGCTTGTTGAGGAACGGGCCGATCGACTTGCTGATATGGCCGCCCTCCGCCCACCAGCAAAGCGGCTTCCACCGCTTCATCAGGGCGATCATGGCTTCAACCACTTCGTCGGACTTGGCGCGCTTCCACCAGCAATCGACGAGCCAGATATTGTCGTCCTCGTCGATGCCGACGATCAAAAGGCAGGTGCGGTCGTTGGTCTGCTTGGTGCTGACGGCGTGATCGCTGGCAGCGTAATAACGCAGGTTCCGCGGGCGCTGCTCGATCGAATAGGTCGGCAGCATTTCCGAGCGGAAAAAGTCGCCGTCCTGCGGTGTCGGCCGCTGCTGATAGAGAGCCGAGAAGCCGACCGGGTTGCGGCGGCGGAAATTCTCGAGATATTCGATGCCGAAACGGCTGGGCCACAACGCCTCGCCGGGCTTGCGGCCGAGAATGTCGTCATCCTCGGCGATCGCCGGGATGTTGATGATCTTCCACTGGGCTGCTTCCTCGGCGTTGTAATGCGGGTTCGCCGGATCGGTCAGGCGCCCGACCAAGTCATCTTCGTGCCAGCGGGTCATAATGATGATGATGGCGCCGGTGTCGCTCATCAGGCGGGTCGACATCGTATCGTTGAACCAATCCCACAATTCCTGCCGGATGGTCGCGCTCTGAGCTTCGGCGCGATCCTTCAGGGGGTCGTCGATGATGAGATAATCGGCGCCGCGGCCGGTCGACGAGCCACCTCGCCCGACGAACGCCAGCATCCCGCCCTGCTCCGTCTTCAGGCGGTCGGCAGCGGCCGAGCCTTTGGCGAGCGACGTCCCGGGGAAGACCTGCCTGTATTGATCGGACTGGATGATGCCGCGAACGTCGCGGCCATAGTCCTCGGCGAACGGCTGGTTGTAGGTGGCAAAGATGACATGCCGGTACGGATCGCGGCCGACAAGCCATGCCGGGAAGCGGCGGCTGGTCAGCTCGGACTTCCCATGCCGGGGCGGGAAGGTGACGATCAGCCGGAGGATGCTGCCCTTTTCGACCTCCTCGAGAGCCGCCGCCAGCGCCCTGTGGAAATATTGCGCGTCATAGCGGCTTTTGCCGGCGTCCTCGGGGTCTTCGACGCTTGGCATGGTGAACTCGGTGAACTCGATCAGGCTGTTCTTGGCGCGCTTCGCCTTCAGGACGCGGGTTGCGGCCGCGAGCTGGCGGGCCGCCTGGGCGGCGGCACGTTCCTCGGGGGTCTTGGGCGTCGCGCGCGCCATCAGCCGTCCTTTGCCAATCCAAGGCCGGCTTTGATGAACAGGTAGAGGGCGCCGATTGCGATGACGAAGCTCGACAGCCATTTGACGAAGCGGACGACGTTTCCGGCCGCGTTCCACGCCTGGACAAGCTCGGTTGAAGACTTGTTCAGCGCCCGCACTTCTTCGCGGAGCTGGTCGACCTCGGCCTTCAGAACGTGGAGGGTAATGATGTCCTCGATTTGACGCTCACTCATTGCTCAATTCCCCCCGGCGGTGTCCGGTCGACATAAAACACTTCGACATCGGCAAAGGCGGACTCGGCGCCGCTGGTGACGGTCACACGAACGGCCGCGCTGGCTGATTGGCGCTCGCCGACAACGCCGAAATCGAAGCCGGTGCTGGCGTCGCTCGGATTGAGGATGGTGAGCGGATAGACAGGATCGCTCCTGATGACTGCCCAGGAATAGGCATAGCCCCCGCTGCCGCCGGCGGCGATCGCGGTGACGGGCGGAACATAGCCGCCATTGGTGCCACCGCCCGAAGCATGAGGCGGATCGACGGTGACGGTGAGGGCGCTTCCGCCGGCTCCGCCGGCAGCGGCCATCAGGGCCGCGGAAAGGATGCCGCTCATCAGGATACCCCCGGGCCGGAAACGAAGACGCGCCCCGTCTTCACCCATTTGAGGAAGGCCATGCCGCCGGCGCCGATCGTCCGGTTGCCGGTCGTCGCGGTTCCCGCCAGCCGCAAGGTGACGCCGCTGCCCTGGGCGAGGGTGATGGAGCTGGCGCCGTCATTGATGACCACAACCGAGCTGTCGGCCGGGAGCTGGGGGACGGTGATCGTCTGCCCCGCCACGTTCTCGCTGTAGATTGACTTGCCGACGTCGGCGGCGGCGATGGTGTAGGCCGCGTCCTGCTGATTTTGCGGGATGCCAAGATAGCCGAGTGCCGAACCGTTTTGCGTCAGCGGCTTCAGCGCGTCGATGCCGTCCGCAGTCACCTTGGCGACGACGACGCCGCCGGCGACAATGTAGACGTCCTTGCCGCGCAGCCGCAGGTCTTGCCACTGATTAGCGGTGAAATCGTAGCTGTCGACATAGCCGATGTTGGCCGCGTAGCGCAGGAAGGCGCCCGCGCCGCTCGCGGGAGCGTCGCCGGCAATCGCCCGGATGGCCCCGGGGACATCCATTCCGCCGGTCGAGAGGAAAGTGACCCGGACGGTCGCGCCCTGCCGCAAGCGGAGGCTTGCGCTGTTCGATGCCTGCTCGAGCGCCCAGGTCGCGTTAACGCCGATGATCTGATAGCCGACCGCGCCCTGGTTGGCGGTCGTCCGCTCGACCTTGGCATGGACGTCGCCGGCCGCTGCTTTTGCGTGAAACAGGCTGCCCGGCGGCGCCGTTCCCGCCGCGATGCCGCCTTGGCCGCGGATCGCGCCGGCAAGGTCGAGGCCGGTGAAGCCGATATGTTCCGCCTGGACGGCGGCGGCAGCGAGCTTCGCGGCCGTGACAGAGCCATCGGCCGGTTCGGTGCCGCCGTCATCGAACAGCAGCAGCCAGCGCCCGGCCGCAAGGGCGGCCTCGAAATCGTCGGAGCCGTGCGCGGCGGCGCAAACATAGGTCGCCGTGCCGTGCGAAACCACATCGGACACCGCATAGGCGGTCGCCGTTTCCCAAGGCCCGCGCGGCGTCCAGTTGGAACCGGCGCCGAGCGTTGCGATCGCTGCCGGGGATAGCGCGTCAAGGGTGACGATCGCGTTCTTCAGTGCGCCGTCGTCGCGCTGCAGCTTGGCGAGATTGCCGAGGGCGCCCTTCAGCGTCTCGACAAGCGCGTTAAACTCCGCATCGAGCGCAGGGCCGGGGGGCGGCTGCGACGGGCTGGCGGCTTCATGCTCGGTGAAGCTGAAGGTGCGCGCATAAGGTGTCGGCTGAGGCATTATGCAGACTCCCTCACGGCGTCCATTCAAGAACAATCAGGCCCGGGCGGCCGGCTCCGCCTGCATTGCCCGTCGAGCGGCCGCCGCCGCCGCCAGCGCCGTAGTTTCCACCCGCACCGCCGACGCCGTTATTGGTGCGCCCGCCACCGCCGCCGCCTGGGCCGGCCTGGATGCTGTCGCTGGTTTGCGTCCACAGGGTTCCTGCACCGCCGGCCTGCCCTTGGGTGCCGCCGCCAGCGCCGCCGCCGTTTCCGGTGCCACCGTTGCCGGCCCCTCCACTGGTGCCGCTGGCGTTGCCCGCGCCGATTGGCCCAGCGGCGCCGCCGCCGCCGCCGGAGGTTGAACCGCCCGACGCGCCGCTCCCGCCGCTGCGAACCAAATCACCGATGCAGCTAGAGTCCGACGCCCCCGCGGTGCCGGTCGCTGACGCTGCCGAAACCGTGCTGCTTGACACGCACCATGTCGCGCCGGAATTGCCGCCGCCGATAGCGACTTGGCAGTTTGCGGTCGCGCCGGGAGTGAGGGAGACGTTGTTCTTGCTGGCATAGGCTCCTGCGCCGCCACCCGCAGCGCCGGTGTTGGACGACGGGCCGGTGCCGCCGTTGGCGCCGCCGCCGATGCAGTGGATTTTGTTGTTGGCGCTGTTCCAATCAGCAGGCACCGTGAAGGTGCTGCCGCTGGTGATGAGCATGAACTTGGTCACGCCTCCGGCGGGGGGTGGTTGGCGCCGGCGCATAATGGCGATCGGCTTCACCTTACGCCTCCTGCGCCACGGAAACGACATCCCATTTGGTTTCGGCTGCGTTAAAAATCATGCCGAGGTAGAGCGTCTTGCCGGCCACTGTCGTCGTCGGCAGAGTGACGCCGAGCGCGCGATATTGATTGCCGTAGCTGATTGTGCGCGCCGTACCATTGTCCTTGATGCGGACGACGATGCCCCAACCGTCGACCGCCGTTCCGGTCGGGTTGGCGAGGGTGAGGTTCGCCGCCTGGGCGGTGATGTTCACCTGGTCATTGGCGAAGGTCGGGGTGACGGTCGCCGCCGATGTGACGCTCTGGATTTGCGGAGTTGCCGCCGCTTTCCCGGCAAGCAGCGCGTCGACCTCGCTATCGGTGTAATAGCGCTCGTCATGGTTATGGGCGGCGCCGGCAAAATCCGAGCTGTCGGCAGTCGCCGCCGTGCCGAGGCCAAGCGTTGCCCGGCCGGCCGCCGCGTCGGCGTCGTCGATCAGCGAGCGGCCGAAGGCCGAGAGAACGGCCGGGTCGATCGCCATGCCCGTTGCGCCGCCGCTGACGATAATATCGCCATAGTCGCCGTCTTCCAGGCCGCCCCCTCCGCCGCCGCCGAGCGGGATGTTGCTGCCGTTGATGATGAGCCGGCCGGTGAAGGCGGCGATCGTCAAGTTGGGAAAATCGGCAAGGTCGGCCTCGGCGCCGCTGAACTCGGTCTTGCCCATAAACAGCGCATTGTCGCTGGTCGGGTGAGCGGTCGTCGTCAGGTGCGCCCGGGTGTTGACGAACAGGCACTTGCCGGCCGTCGACGGCATTTTCATGCCGTGCTGGTAATCGAAAACGCAGGTGTCGAGGATCGTCCCGTCACCGCCGATCGCGCCGAACTCGTGGCCGAGCGGCTTATAGACGTCGCCGCTCTCGTGATAGGTCGGATCGTCGGAGAATTTGCAGCGCACGAAGCGGGTTGCCGCGCCTTCCTCGGCCTCGCCCGGGTTGGTCGGGTGAACGAAGCGGTCATGGAACTTGGCGCGGAAGGCGCCGATAATCAGGGCGTCCTGAAAGACGCAGTCGGGCTTGTCGATCTCGAGCGCCCAATTCGTAGTGCCGATGATCCGTCCGCCGATCCACTTGACGCCGCGCACCTGGCCGGTTTCGACGCCAAGGCCCGGGCCATCATTGTTGACCGCCTCGCACTCGAGGAAGGTGATATGGTCGGCATCGCCCCACGAGCCTTCAAGATTGTCCGGCTCGACATCGACGCCGGCGGCGGGGAGGGTGACGAGCGCGCCCTTGCCGGTATCGTTGAACCGGCACAGATGGGCGAGGAACAGCCGGGCGCCGACCAGCGACAAGCCCTGGCGGGCATTGCCGCGGCAGGTGACGTTCTGCAGCAGGATCGGCAGCGCCGGCGTGTCCTTGTAGGGATAGAGCTGGCGGATGTTGAGGCCATCGAACGCGCAGTCATCGAAATTGCAGTTGGTGATCTGCAGCGGGCTTTCGCAATCGTAGACGCGGGCGCCGTCGCAGGCGATCTGGCGGCCGTCCGCTCCCCAAAGGCCGCCGATGATGAGGTTGGCAAGGTTGCCGTCGACGTTGACGCCGTCGATCGCGATTCGGCCCTTGCAGCGGTCGAAGAAGACCGCGCCCTCGAAAGGAGTCGACTTGTTGCCCTCGATGCCGCCGGTGTCGGCGGTCGCATCGCCGGTGTTGTGGTCGAAGCCGCCGTAGCGCAGCCCGGCCGCGCATTTGAGCGTCGCGCCGTTGCCGTACACAGCGACATCGCCGGCGCAGCGGCGGAAGTAGATGACCTTCTCGGGGGCATGCGCCCATTGCGGCGAGGCGCCGAGCGTCTGGACGCCGATGATATAGGTTCGGGCCGGTTCCAGGTGAAGCGAGCCGCCGCCCCAGGCGGTAATCAGCGCCGATGCCCGCCGAAGCGCAGCGGTGTCGTTGGTGACGCCGTCGCCCTTCGCCCCGAACCATGAGGCGCTGATGGCTCCCGGCTCGCTCAGTTGCCGGACGAAGGCGCCGGTGATCGCCTTGGGATCCTCGTCGGAGGGAATATAAACCCGGCGGTCAGGATCGGCGGCGGCAAAGCCGGTGCCGGCGTTCTCGTCGTCGACGATTTTCAGCCGGGCCTGGGCGCCGACCGGGTTGATGAGCGCGTGGAAATATTGCGTGCCGCTGACCGCCGGGCCGAACGTGTAGACGAGCGTGGCGCCATCCATGCTCGGCGCCGAAATGTTCTCATAAACCTTGAGAACGCTGCCGCCTTCCTCACGCTGGAACAGCAGCCAGCTCGCCGAGGTCGAAATGTCGAAGGTGCCGGGGTTGGCGCCGTTCTGATAAACGTAGACCGTCCCGCCGCTGTAGATGATGCTGAAATCGACGCTGTCATAGCCGCTCGGAGCAGCCGGCGAAGCGTCGAAGCCGAACTGCATGAACTCGCCCGAGACGTTGCGGACGGCAACGGTGAAAGCGCCCGCCAAGCCGTCCTGGCCGCGAGCGACCGGCTGATAGGAAGCGGTGCCGGCGTCCTTGGTGACGAGAACCGTGCCGTCATCGGCGATGGCGCCGATCGAGCCGTAATCGTTCGGAGCCGCATATTCGACGACCGCAACCGCGCCGTCATAATGGTTGACCGCCTCCCACTGGAAAACGCCGCCGTCCGGCAGCCCGAACGCGCCCGGCGTCGCAGCCGGAAGCGAAGCGATGTCCGCCGGCGTTTCCTTGAGCGCAAAATCGCCGCCCGGCTGAATGTCCAGCACAGCTCGAGCCGTCGCCGCGTCCGATGCCGAAGCCAGCGATCGGCCGAAAGTGGAAAGAACCTCGGGCCGGATCAGCAGCTCGCCAAGCGCTGCCTCGATGTCGCCATAGCTGCCGTCCGCAAGCGGGTCGCCCTGGTCGCCCTTGTCCCCTTTGTCGCCTTTGTCGCCCGGCGCTCCCGGTGAGCCGTCATTCCCCGGATCGCCCTTGTCCCCCTTGTCGCCCTTATCGCCCTTCGGGCCTGCATCGCCTTGGTCGCCCTTGTCGCCCTTCTCGCCCTTCTCTCCCTGCGGCCCAGTGTCGCCTTTCGGCCCGGGAGGAGCAGCGTCGGCGATCGCCTGAAGCAGATCGGCGGAAACAGCGTCCAGATGAACGACGCCGTCGCGCAGCTTGCCGTCGTCCCGCTGGATCAGCGCAAGATTGACAAGGGTTTCAGCCAGCGTCGTGCCGATGGCGTTGAACTCGGCGTCGAGCTTCGGCCCCGGCTGCTGGTTGGACGGGTTGGACGTCGAGAAGTCCGTGAAGTCGAACTTGCGCTCGTAGGGCGTCGGCTGCGGCATAGCGGAGCTATACCTGTCTGATGTGTCGGGCGCAATGTCTGACGAGTTGCGACAGGTTGGGGGAAAGGCTTTCGGCGGAGCAAAAATTAGTGCGGAGCGCGGGAATAATTTTTGGAGCCGCGCCGCGGGTGGTGCCGGGGGGTGGGGGTCGCCGCCGTCGCTGGGCGCTGGCCGAGCCGACCGGGCGCCGATCCGCGCCGTCGCCGCGCCGCTCAGTGTGTGCGATGCACAGTGGTTGCAGTCTCAGAATTGGCGGATTGCCGCCCTTCGCTGGGGTTCGCTCCCGGCGTTACGCTCCGTTGTCGGGCGTGATGTCGATGATCCGGGGCTTGTGAGCCTCCGCGACGGTAGCTTGCGCCCGCTCGATCACCGCCATCAGCTCATCCTCCGTCATTTCGCTCAGCGGCTTCTCATCCCCGGCGCCGCCAGCCTGCCCCTGTTCGAGGACAAACTTGGCAGCCTGGAAGCGGGTCGCTGCCGGGGTTTTCTCTCCTAGCAGCGCCTCCATTGTCTGCAGCGCCTTGACCCGCAGCTCGCCCCGGAGCTGAGCATTGCAGGCCGCTTGGATGGCCTTTTGCACTGCTTCGCTGGCCATCACCTGCGACGGATGAACCGTTTTATCGTAATTGGCATATTCCACCGCTTGTTGGGAATTTTTACCAACTATCAGCGCTTCGACGAAAAGCCGCTGCTGCTCCGTCAGCGCCGCCATCGCCGGTTCGCGCCTCAGCACCGCTAGGTTCGTCTTCGTCCGCTTGCCAATCCTGTTCGCCATTGGAACCCGCTCCGCTGTCTGACGTTGTTGACACCCCTACCGACAATCTGTAGGAACGCGCGACAGACAGTAACCGACAAAGGGCCGGTCGCCAATGCTTCACGCTCTAGCCAATGCCGCCTTCATCTTCGCCGGGGCGCTCGCCCTGCTGGCGATCCTCGACACCTTGGGCGTCCGCTGATGTTGCGCCTTCCCGACAACAGCCACCGCGCGGTTGAGCGCCATTTGCGCCATGTCCCCTCCCCCCTAAAGGGGGGAGAGGGGAATGAAGGCGCAGCGCTCGGGGCGATCCGGGCATCCTTTGCGCCATCTTGCGCCATCACTGCGCCACTTGAAGGCGCACTGCTTTTCGACCGCCCCTGCGTCCATTGCGGGGAGCCTCCCGCCGACCATTACCGGGGCATCCTTCGGGGCTGCCGCCAAGGCCGCTCGATCTACAGCGCCGCGCCGATCCTGCGGCTGAGGGCTGGGCGATGAGCGCCGCCAGGTCGAACCGCCGCGAGGTTCGCAACCCGATCCTTGGGCTGCCTGCAGCTCGCGCCGCGCTGGCCGAGCTTCCCGCCGACCAGGCCGAGGCTTTGCGGACTGTCCTGCTTGCCATTGCTGCCGATGCTCGGGGGCGCGCCGATGAGAGCTGGCGCAAGCACAAGGGGCCGATGGCCGCCTACTGGAAGGCCGCCAGTGTCTATGCCGGACACATCGCCAAGGCGATCCGCGCCATCCCCCGCCAACCATCCCTGTTCACCAACGAAAGGAACGCATGATGCAAGCCGAGCTATTCGCCCCTGAGCCTTCGCCATCGACCGGCGGCGCCGAGTTGATCCGCCGCCTCACCGGCGAGCCTGAGAACCGCGTCGCCGAGCTTGTGCAGTCGTTCGGCGGAGCCGCGCCGATCCTCGCCGCCGAGCCGTCGCGGCTGCGCCGTGAAGGGCTGAGCGAGGCCGCGATTGAGGCGCTTGGCGCCGCCAAGGCCGCTGCCGCCTGCCTGCTGGAAAGCCGCATCGCCGCCGAGCCGGTTCTGTCCTGCTGGGAGGCGCTGCTGGACTATCTTCGGGCTGAAATGGCTTGGGAGCCGGTGGAGCGCGTCCGCGTCTTCTATCTCAACGGCAAGAACCGGCTGATCGCCAACGAGGCCGCAGGCACCGGCACTGTCGACGAGGCGCCGTTCTTCGTCCGCGAAATCATCCATCGCGCGCTCGACCTTGGCGCGACGGCGCTCATCGTCGCCCACAACCACCCGAGCGGCGATCCGGCGCCTTCCAGCCCGGACGTCAAAATCACCCGCCAGCTCATCGACGCCGGAAGGCCGCTCGGCATCGCCGTCCACGACCATGTCATTGTCGGCCGCGACGGCCATGCCAGCCTCCGCGCCCTTGGGCTGCTGGGCTGACCCTGTTCACCAAGAAGGAGAGAGAGAATGTCCAAGCGCACGATTATCGAAGTGCAGACCAAAGGCGACGCTTGCACCAATCCGGGCGGCATCGCGCTCCGCGAACACCCGGGCGGCGGCAGCTTCATGGTGCAGGATTTCTACATCACCGAGGGCGTCCGCAGCTACTGCAACGGAGCCTATGACTTAACGCTGGTCGATGCCTTGGCGGAGTTCCACCGCCGCGCCGCGCGAGCCGAACGCTACACGGCTGGCGGCGCGCTGCTGCCTGACACCGTCACCGCCGCCCAACTCGCCCTGATCGCCTGATCCGACCTGAGCCGTGGGCCAGCTCCACGGCTCTAGCCGCATCAGCGGAGAAGGAGAGAGACGATGAAGGCCAAACGCCTTGAGCTGACAGTATCGGCAACCGTGCCGAAAGGGATGGGCACGGCCCATTTCCGGGCGCTGGTGCGCGGCCAACTCGGCCAGCGCATCTACCTTTCGATCTATGACCAAATCCACGCCGACACCAACGCCGGAACCATTCGCGTCGCCGTTTCGGGGGCGAGGCGCAAATGACCCGCGCGCCTAGCCTCGCGCCCGGCGCCCGCTGGGCCATCGACGCCAAGGGGCCAGCCTCGCGCTTGCTGCGCGACAAGACCCCGGTGGCCCGCTTCTACACCGGCAAGCTCAGCCTGCCGGAGTGCTTCGACGTCGCCCGCCGCCTCAACGCAACCGAGAGGAATTGAACGATGGAACTTAAGCTCTGGCTGGAAAACGACGACTCCGACGCGCTGGCCGACCATCTGGATAGGATCGCCGATTTGATCCGCGATGGTTTCACAAGCGGCGACATGGGCGCCGAGCGCGGCTGGTGGAGCCTTAGCCACGCGGAATGTTCAGCGCAGGACGCCGCCTGACGCCCCGGGAGGGCGGGAGTGCGACCCGCCCCGACGATGGCGACAGCCAGCAACGGAGAGAAAGGACAGACGATGAGACAGCCCAGGATCAACCGCGAGCGCGCCGAGCGCGCCGACCGCGCCATGAAGGCGCAAGGCTATGAGACGCCAGAAGACCGCCAATCGGCCATCGCCGACATTCTCTGCGACCTTCGCCACCTGTGCGACCGCCACGATTACGATTTCGCCGAGTTGGATCGGCGTGGCTACTCCAACTACGCCGCTGAGGTTCAGCCCGACGACATCGAGCTGAGCGCTCGCCAGATGCACCGCCGAGGCGATTATCCGATCCTTGCTGAGGCCGAGAGCTTCGCCATCCCCGAACCAATGACCGCCGCACCCAGCAACGGAGAGAGACGATGACAACGATGGAAGAAGCGATCGCCTTCGAGGCGCGGGCCATCAAAGAGCTGTGCGACGCGGACGGCTTCAGCCTGAGCCAGATGATCGACGGCATCAAGGCCAAGGCCGACAACATCATGAAGACCCTCGAAGAAGGCGACCCGCAATGATCGGCGCGCCCTTCGCCGCCTTCATTGTCGATGGCGACCTTGGCTGCGCTCCCGGCATGGGCCGCGCCGTCCGCGCCTGCGCGACGGTCGAGGAGGCGATCGCCGCCCAGGCCGCATGGGAGCCGTCGCCGAGCCGCAAGGATCGCGCGGGCTATTGGAACGGCTGGCGCTTCACGATTGTCTCCTGCTACGCGCCGAGCGACTGCCTGCCGGACTGCGTCGAGGCGACCCGGCGCCACCTGCTCGAGCTGGGGATGAGGGAGGCGGCTGCGCCCTATGAGGCGCGGCTGCGGAGGCTGGCGGCATGACCGGCGCGCCTTGCTTCGTGACTCGCGGCGGCAAGCCGGAGCGCCTTCACCGGCTCCCGGCCGTCCGCATCCATCACCGCGGCGGGATCCTGCCCAGCGACCGCTACGGCGCCCGCTGGCGCTCGCTTCCCGTCGAAGGCTCGAAGGCATGGCGCGACGCTCGCCCCGGCCTGCTGGGCCGCCTGTTCAACCGCTGAGAGAGAGGAACGACAATGCCGATCTACACCATCGAGAAGACCTATCGCCTGCCGGTTTACAAGCATGAGCGGATCGAGGCCGACAGCCCCGAGGAGGCCATGCAAAAGGCGCTCGAAAGCGACGATTGGGAAGGCCAGAGGGAAGACTACGAAAGCAGCGGCCCGACCTACATCACCGGCGCTTGGGAGGGCGAGGAAGCATACGGCCCAGGCAGCAACGACCTTGGCCTGCCGATCCCCGACGAGTTTAGCCGCACGGCCAAGGAGGACGAGCATGACGCATGACCAGCGATGCACCTGCGGCGAGTGCCACAAGCTAGACCGCAAACACCCTGCCGAGGGCTTTCAGCTCAATATGTTCGACCAGCGCGAGCAGCGCCCGCCGACCGCTGCCGAGGCGCTTGCCAGCCTGTTCCTGCTCGCCGGGAAGGGCGCGGCCGACGATCACGGCGGCCAGCGGAGGATGGTGCTGTGAGGGCCATCGGCTCGCACCACAGCGCGGCGGCTCAATCGACGACCTGGCTGACACCGCCGCACATCCTCGATGCGCTCGGCGGCTGGCAGAGCTTCGACCTCGATCCCTGCGCCGCGCCGGAGCCGCGACCGTGGCCGACAGCTCGCCGGATGAACGCGCTCGCCGATGGCGACGGATTGATGCTCGAATGGGACGGGCGGGTGCTTCTCAATCCGCCCTACACCAGCGCCGAGATTGGCCGCTGGCTGGAAAAGCTCGCCGATCACGGCTGCGGCACCGCCCTTGTCTTCGCCCGCACCGAAACGGACGCCATGCACCGCTTCATCTGGCAGCGGGCGAGCGGCCTGCTGTTCCTGCGCGGCCGGCTCCATTTCCATTTCGCGGACGGCCGGCGGGCGAAGGCTAACGCCGGCGCCCCGTCTGTCTTGTGCGCCTACGGCCAGGACGACATGGACAGGCTGGCGGCGTCCGAGCTGGACGGCGCGTTCGTGCCGCTGAGGCTCGCCCGCTTCGTCCTGATCCCCGGCCTCAGCCAGAGCTGGGCCGAGGCGATGCGCGATTGGCTGGCGCGGCAGAGCGGCCCGGTCAGCGTTTCCGATGCTTACCGCTTCTTCGCCCGTCACCCCAAGGCAAGGGCGAACCCCAATTGGCGGGCGAAGGTGCGCCAGAAGCTCGCCGAGGTCGGCGACCGGGTGGCGCGCGACCGTTATCAACCGAGGCTCGTATGACCCCCCTCAACCCGGCCCTGCTGTGGCTCGCCTTTGTCGCGGCGCTGCTGCTGGCCTATGTGATGAAAGCGAGAACCAAATGACCCAGGCCATGACCAATGACGAGCTGATCGAGCGCGGGGCAAGCCGCATTCAGCTTTGGTGGCTAACACAGAAGCATGAGGCGATGATCCGCGATGACGCTCTCGACCTCGCCAAAGCCGCCATCACCGCCCTCCAATCCCGCGCCGATGATGTGGAGCGGCTTTGGGACAGGCTGCGCGAGCATCAGTCACCGGACGGAACATGGCTCGGCATCGGCAAAGCCGCTTTCATCGCAGCACTTGGGGAGGGCGTGACCGATGCCAAGGGAGGACATAATGGATAAGCAACGGATGCTGCCTTGCCCGTTTTGTGGCGACGATATGTCGCTTGTCACTTGGTTGGGAAACGAAACTGGCTCGTTGCAGGAAATGGAAGGCCCGCTGTGCGTCTGCGGAGTTCAGGGGTCGATGTATCCAACGCGCGCCGAAGCAATCACCGCTTGGAACACCCGCGCCCATGCAGGAGATACCCAATGAGTGAGGTGAAAACCGACAGGGTGCGCGGCGCACTGAAGCGAGCGCATACCATTTGCGATCACGACGAAGCCGCAAACGACACGATGAGCACCATGCTCACCGGCGACCTCCGCGCCCTGCTCGCATATATCGAACGGCTCGAAGGGGAGAACGCACGATTACAGGAAAAGCTGCGGCTCAAGATTGTGCCCGCCAAGCCTGTTGTCCTTGAAGCCGACGAAGCACTTAAGCAGGAGCAGGGATGATGCCTCGACAAGCTGAGGGGGGAGGGAGGCGAGACAAGCGGCTCAACTTGAAAATCGTCGCCGGCGCGGGCATCCTCGCCGGCGGCCGCAGTGGAGGAACCGGAACATGACCAAGCGCATAATCGCCCTGGTGGCGCTGATCGGCTGGGCCGCGATCACCGCGCTCGCCTGGTATCTCGCCGACGCTCGGATCGACCTGTGCGCTCCGCGCCGCGACGCCAGCTATGCGCGCGAGTGCATCCTTGCCGCCACCGCTGCGCGCGATACCCTTCTCATCATCTGCCTGTCGGTCGGGCTGGGCCTTTCTCTCCTCGCCCTGCTCGCATCGGCGGCGGCAACGGCGCGGCGCTTCAGGGGGCCTTCGAGCTGGTCGCCAGCCAGCCCGGCGGATCGCCCTCGCCTGCGCTAGGGGCTTGAGCGGGCCGGCCGTCGATCGGCTCGGCTAGGACGGCGACTCCGGCCCGCTCGCCCCACCATTTTTCCACCGGCCCCTGCGCCACCTGGCTGTCGTTTCGGAACACCCCGGCGCGCTCCATCGCATCCAGCACCAGCTTTTCGAGATTGTCCTTGTCCGGCTTTTGGTCATGCGGCTGGCCGATCCGGCCGCGATCCGAAGCGGGCGGCTCAAAGGTGAAAACCATGCTCACGCGCACCGGCCCGGTGAACAGGGGGACGGGGTCGCCGCGATAGATGACGGCGGCGAAGGCGGCGCGCTCGACCGCCTTCTTCCACAGTTTCTCGTGCGGGTTGGCGGTGCTGACCCAGCGGCCCCTGACGAGCCGCGGCCGCGACTTCGGGCGCGGCGTTCCGCGCGCCGAGAAGGTGAGGGGCGTGGTCAAAACGGACACCCGTTGCCGGATTGCGGCAGGAACGGGCGAAGCCAGGCCGGCGGCAGATAGAACGGCGCCCCGGCGTCTTCCGCCGCCGGCTCGGGCGGCCCCCATTCATCCCAGCCCCACAGCCGGCGCCCCCACATCAGTTGCAGGTTGACGAGCTGCGGCACCGCCTGAAGATGCTGGACGCAAAGCGTGTCGTTGGCCGGCGCGCCGTGGTCGACGCAGCAATGGTCGACCTGCATCCCGTCGATGTCGAGGCCGTGGATGTGCCTGGCCGCCCAGCGGTGCGCGAACCATCGCCGGCCGCCGTCCCAAAAGCTGCCGTAGGGCGCCGTCTTGAGCTGGCCCCTGGTCGTCCCGCCGATCCACAGGACGCAGCCGGTCGCCGGCTCAAAGCGGCATTTCTCGGCGAACCGCTCGATCGCCGGCCTCGGCAGGAAATGGCCGCGCTCGTCGCGGCACTGGCGCTCGGGCGAGCTAGCCATCGCCGACCCCGTCCGCGATGTCATCGGCCGCTTTGTTGAGCCAGCGCGCCAGCCGCTCCGCCTCGGAGCGCGTGAAGCGGCCCCGTTTGCCCAGGTCGATCGCCTCAACCGCGCGGCCGCGAAGCATCGCCGCGGCGGAAAAGCGCTCGGCCTCGCGGCCGGCCTCGAAGCCGGGCAGCTCGGCGATGGCGGCAGCGACCGGCCCGCTTGCCAGCGGCCCGCCTTCGCCGCTCACAGCTTGACCCCGTTGTTGAGCAGCAGCCGGGCGTCCTCGAACGGGATGCCGCAACGCTCGGCGGCTTTCTCATATTGCCAGTTGAGCCGTCGCCGCAGCGCGTCGCTGCCCATCTTGGCGGCCTGCGCCCGTTGCTTGTCGCCGGCCGGCAGGGCGTCGGCGTCATCGACGCTCGCCGGCTTGTCGCGGGTGGTGATTGCGTTTCCCATGCGCTCAGCTCCTTCTCGGGTGGAATCGGTTGCGGCCGTCGCGGCAGGGCGCGCACATCCCGCCGACCAGGCGCGGCATGTCGTCGCCGCACCGCTCGCACTCTCCCGGCTCGCCGGGGATGAACGGTGCGCTCCGGGCGCTGGCGATCATCGCCTCGCGCGCCCATTCCTCCTGCACCTGCGCGCGGTCGGCTTCATCAGCCATTGTCTGTCTCCATTTCGGAACAAAGGTTAGGAAAAAAGGCAGCCGCGCTCGCCGGGTCGACGATCCAGCGGCCGACCGTCAAAGCGTCCTGCGGCTTGCGCTGCTTGTTCGGCCGCGCCTCGATTTTCAGCAGGCCGCTCGCTATCCACTTGTCGAGCATGGCGACGATGCGCTTTTTCGACTTGGCCTCGATCGCGTCGATTTTCAGCACGTTGGCGACGACATCGCCCGCCCACGGCTCGGTTCGCGTCGGCCGATACCAATAGGTTCCGGCGGCCAGCGCCCGCTGGATTTGGAAGACATGCTCGGTGTCGACGCCGTCCATCACCCGCGGCGGCTTCCAGGCCGAAACCACGCCGACGCTGTCGGCTTCGTGGACGTCGGTGCCGTTGCCGAGCGTCACCGACACCAGCTCGTACCAATCGGCGGCCTCGGGCGGGGCGAGGTTGTGCTTGTCGTCGGCGACCGAGAAGAAGCTGCGATGCTTGGCCGGATCAAGCCCCCAGCCTTCGGCCTGCTCGACCGTCATCCGGTTGAGGACGAGGGTGATTCGCGCGGCGTTGTTGAGCGCTCCGGCGCCGCGCGCGCTGTCGGCCGTGACTGCGTCGCCGTCGAGCTTGCGGCTATGGTGGACGAGGACGACGGCGCAGCCGGTTTCGACCGCGACCCGCGCCCAGCGCTTCGCCACCGCGTCGATCTTGTTGTTGTCGTTCTCGTTGACCCGGTGCGACGAGACGAACGGATCGACGATCAGGACGTCAATGCCCTGCCGCCGGATCGCCTCGGTGACGTTGGCGAACACCGGCTCGATGATCGTGAAGCTGTTGCGATCCTCGACGGCGACGCACAGCTCGGCGCCCTCCGGGCCGCTGTCGACGAACAGGCGGCCTTCGACGTCGGCGGCGAGGATGCCGTGATGGATGGCGGCGGCGACCCGCTGGCGGGCGAGGCTGTCGCTGTCGTCTTCGAGGTTCCAATACCACGCTTTCAGCGGCCCGCCGTAGACCGTCTTGCCCAGCAGCTCCTTGCCCGATGCGACGCTGAGGCAGATGCCGTTCATCAGGCTCGACTTGCCGACGCCGCCGGGGGCGATCACCGCCGTCACCTTGCCGCGCATCAGCCACCGGCCGAGCATCCACGGCCGCGGCGGGATGGCCTGGGCGATCGGGAAGCTCGCCGGCGTCGGCTCGATGACGGTGGCGGCGGGCTGCGCTTGCGCCTGCTGCAGGAGCGCTTGCGGGAACGGGCCGTGGCGGGTGACGTCGACGTTGACGAGCGCCTTGAACTCCTGGTCGAAGCGCTGCTGCGGCCACGGCGGCACCATATGCTCGAGCATCCAGCCGTTCGCCGCCTGATAGGCCGCGTCCAGCGCGATCCGCCCGGCCCGGGCCTCGGCGATGTAGAAGCCGGCGACCTTGGAAAATTCGCCCCAGCGCGTCAGCTCCTCGCCGCCGGCGTGGACGTCGCGGTGAAGGGCGTCAACGGCGCTGTCGAACTTCGGTGTGAAGTCCATCAGCCCGCCGGCCGGCTCCGGTTGGGCTGGCTCGATCCCGGCCATCGGCCGGAGGTCGGCGATAATCTCGGCGAGGTCGTCGAGGCAATATTCCATGTCCGACTGAGCGATGATCGAGCAGGTCGTCGCATGGCCGTTCTTGGCGTGAACCGAGCCGGGGATTCGGATGACCTGGGTGGCGCGGCCGAACGACGGATCGCCGCCGACCTTTTGCGCCAGCGTCTTGCGGAGCGCGGCGACGCGCTCGACTTCCTCGCTGGCTTCGTTGAGCAGCCAGTAGACATGCATCTTGCGGTCGCCGGTTTCGGTCGTCCCGCCGGACGCGACGATCAGGCTGGGTTGGCCGAGCGCCGCGGTCGCGTAGGATCTTTTGGCCTCGGTGTCGCCGCTGTCGATGTCGAGGATGATGGCGGTCAGCGCCACCACCTTGTCGACCGTCGCCTTCTCGTCGCGCGCGGCGGCGCCGGACAGCACTGCCGGGACGATGAAGCCGGCGACATGCCATTCCGCCCAGCGGCGAAGATGCTGGTGAGCGGCGCCGATGAACGCCGGGGCGACGATCTTGCGCTCGCGGAACTCTCCCTCGCGCGGCGTCCCTTTCTCGCCGATGCCGAGCAGCGAAATGACTTCGCCATCATTCCAGTCGACGTTTCGGAACAGGAGCTTCAGATAGGTTTCGACCTGGGCGCTGTCGTACAGGGCCGAATTGTCGGACAGCGGATAAGCGTACAGGCCCGACATCATTCCTCCGGCTGGGCGAGGCGGTAGAGATAGACTTGGCGGACGCAGCCGCCCGGGATCACCCGGCCCCACGAGCGGACATCGTAACGCACCGGGATTTTGTGGCGCGTCACCAGCCCCTTCCTGACCAGCGCCTTCAGCGCGTTGTGGACGGTTTCGCGACGCTCGCCGGTCGCGGCGACAATCTCGGGCAGGATCATCGGCATGCCGCGCTCGCGCAGCGCCTTCAGCGCCGCCTCCTGGATGACCGGCGGCCTCAGCCAGCCGTCCAGGTGCTGGATGAAGTTGCGCTCGATCGCATGCCGACGCTGCTTTGGCCTCACTGGCCGAAGCTCCACGCGCCCGCCTCGGGCGTCGCCGGCTTGGGTTCGCGCCAGCAGCGGGCGGCATAGTCGCAAAATTTGCAGCGGAAGTCGGCTGCCTTGGCGGCGACGCGCGGCAATTCCTCAGGGTCGGCGGTCGCAATAACCCGCACCGCCTTGTCGATGCTGGCCTGAATGAACGCCGGATCGGCCGGGATCAGCTCGGCATAGATTTCCTGAGTGTCGGCGTTCTTGCAGGTGAACAGCGCCGGGTTCTCGGCGAGGCCCAGGTGAAACATCCCCATCTGAACCTGCGGGAAATAGTCGCCGCCATAGGCGCGAAGCCCGCCCTTTTCGAGCTTCTTCCAGCTCTTGCTGCCCAACTCCTTGTTCTCCCACATGAGGGGGTAGCGCATCGCAAACCCGGAGCCGTCCGGCAGCCTCAGCATCGCGGGGCCGGCGGTGATAACGCCGTCGATCATCCCCTTCACCCGGCCCTTGCCGTCCTCGTACTGAGCGATGTCGTAGCGAAACTGCTTGCCCGCCGCGTTTTCGGTCAGCAGCGTGAAGCCGGCGAGCCGCAGGTAGCGGGCCATCGCTTCTTCGCCCCAATGCCCCCGGTCGAAGATGCGGTAGAGCCTTCCGCTGAAGCCACGATCCCCGTCCTTGGGCGCCCGGTGGAACTCGTAGGCGATTGCCCGCAGACATTCATTGCCGAGCCTGCCGGCGCCGATGGCCGGGCGGTTTGCAGTCGGTGTCGATGACCGATAGGCAGCGTCGTCGGAGTCCTTGGCCGCCTTGATCGCTGTGTCCAGATGCTCGCTGAAAGCGGCAGCAAAAGCCGCGCTCGGGCGCGGCATGAAGTCCATCGGGGCGGTCATCGGTCGGTCAGGATAATCGTCTGTCGGCATTTCATACAAGCCCCTCAAAAGAATTATTCATCGCTGCCGATCGCGTCCCGCGCCCGCTCGGCGATCCGCCGCTGCGTCTCGGGCTGAAGCTGGTTGCAGGCGCCGCAATAATGGCCGAGCCGCTTCCTCAGCGGCGGGCCGATGCCGAACGGCGCGTTGGGCGCTCCGCAGCCGTCGCAGCTCGGCACATGCGGGGCGACTCCGGCGGCGATCCAGGGCCGGCTCACGCCGCCCTCCCGGCGCGCCGCGCCCGCGCCTCGGCAATCGCTTCCTCGCGCTCGAGCTGGGCCTTGCGCGCCATCGCCTGAGCGAAGCGGAACTCGCGGACGACACGCTTGACCTGCTCGTTGGTGTCGAACCGTTTCCACCAGCGCGGGTGAGTGTCGATGAACCAAAACCAGTCGGCGGTGCCAAGGTCGCCCTTGAGCATGTTGCACTTGCGGCAGCACGGCACCCAGCGCCCGCCGCCGAGGCAGACGGCGTTGACATGGTCGCGCGTCAGGCTGGTCGACCGCTCCGGCTCGGCCGGCGTGAGCTGCCGCTTGCAATAGCAGCAATAGCCCTGATGCCGCGGCCGCTTCATGGCGCAACCCGGTGGCTGAGCGCCTTGGGGACGCTGACGGGGACGCCGAACGTGGAATAGATGACCGAGGCTTTGGCGGGTCTGACCGTATGGCCGCGATATTCGGCGACTTGCCGCCTGCCGAGCCGGCGGGCGAGGGCGCGGCGATCCTCGGCGTTGAGGCAGATTCGCCGCACCGCCATCTGCCGCCAGCGGCAAATCTCGAGCGCGCAGTCGATCCGCTCGGCGATGTCGGTCAGCCGGCTCACGCTCCGGTTCTCTCTGTCGCTATTTCGGATCACGCCGCCATCCTCGCCGACCGCTCGAGGATCCCGCGGATGGCTTTCTCGCTCCACTTCCACTGCAGCAGGCAGGTCGCCCGGTACTTGGTCAGGCCGAGCGCGTGGAGCGGCTGCAGGCCGAGCATGGCGAGCTGCTTGTCGCTCGGCGGCTCGGTCATCCACCGTTTCGCCTTGTTGGCGGCGCTGGCGTCGCCATGCTCGCGCAGGAAATCGTCCGCGGCGCTCATCGCCAGCAGTCTGTCGCCATTGTCGGCAAGGTGGCAAATCCCGACATCGCGCCCGCCGCCGATCGCATGCCAATGGCCGTGAAAAGCGATGACCGCCGCCCAGGCGTCGATGCCCGACGCCATCGACACCAGCCCGTCGAACAAATTCTCGTAGCGGAACGGGCTGTCGGCGAGCAGGTCGACTTCGGTAAGCACGAACTCGGCCAGCCCGTCGCGGGTCTTTGGGCCGCTGTCGCTGCCGACGCCGGGAGCGATTAGCGCCCCGTTCTCGTCGCGCGGCCACTCGAAGCCGCAGATCGCGCAGTCGCGCATCTGATAGGGAACGAGCGCATCGCACTCCGGGCAATTCTTGACCCCGGCCGCGTCAATGTCGACGTCCTGCTCGATCGAGCCGTGCGTCAGGATCGAGGTTCCGAAGTCCATGACGATACAATCGTCCTTGACCACTCCGGGGTAGCGCGACGGCTCGACCTTGCGAAGGCCGCGGCCGATCATCTGGATCATCGTCGACTTGTAGCTGCTCGGGCGAAGCAGGATGACGCAGCTCGTCGGCTGATGATCCCAGCCTTCGGTCAGGACGGCGACGTTGGTGATGACCTGCAGCTCGCCGCGGTCGTAGGCGGCCAGCGTCTCGCGCCGCTCGGCCGCGCTCATCTTACCTTCGACCGTTGCCGCCCGATAGCCCATCGCCCGGAACGTTTCGGCGACATGGGTGGCGTGGGCGACGGTCGAGCAGAACACGACGGTCTGCCGGTCGCCGGCAACCTTGCTCCATTCCTCAACGACGCGGTCGTTGAGAACGGTCTTGTCCATGATCCTTTCGACCGCCGCCATGTCGAAATCGGAAATGGTCTTCTTGACCCCGCGCAACTCCTCCTGAACGCCGAGGTCGACGACCAGGGTGCGCGGCCTGACCAGCAGCCGGGCCTCGATCAGCTCTTTGAGCGTGATCTGATCGGCGACATTGTCGACGACCGCGCGCAGCGCCTTGCGGTCGCCGCGCTCCGGCGTCGCCGTCACCAGCAGCAGCTTGACCTTGGGGTTGCGCTCCTTGGCGCGGTGGATGATCTTTAGATAGGACGGGGCGACGGCATGGTGGCCTTCGTCGATCGCCAGCACATCGACCGGCGGCATGCCGTCGAGGTTCTTGTCGTTCGCCAGCGTCGCCACCATCGCGAAGGTGCAGCCGTAGCCCCATTGCTTCGCTTGCGACGTGAACAGCCCGGTCGAGGCTCGCGGGTTGACCTTCTCGAAGGTTGCCCGGTTCTGGCTCACCAGCTCGTCGCGGTGCTGCAGGATGATCGCCGAGGCGCCCTGGCGGACATAGCCGCCGGCGACCGCCGACAGCATGACCGTCTTGCCGGCGCCGGTCGGCGCCACCCCGAGGGTGTTGCCGCGCTCATCGAGCGCGGCAATGGCTTTATCTACGAAAACCCTCTGTCTCGGACGCAGTTGCATCCTCACCCCCGTCATGGACGACCTTGACGCCCACGTTCCGAAGCAGCCAGTCACTCGCGCGCTGGCGGATGTCCGGGCAGAAGCCCTCGCATGCCAGCCGCATCATGTCCGTGATCGGCTGTGATTGGCCCGGTTGGGCGGCATATTGTTGCGCCGCCCCTGCGAAAGCGAGCCGTTCCGACCCGCCAATCCCCACTCTCTGCATCACGCTCACCTATCCTTGGGGCGCGCCACCGGCCTGTTGAAGCCACCCCGGCGTCGCCCCCGGGTTAGAAGGGGGCGCAGTCGCAGCGGCCGGTGAGGTCGATGGCGTACCCGCACTCGTCGCAAATCCCCCGCTCGACTCCGAGCTTGTCGCCGGGGGCTGCTGAAAACCCGGCTGTGGCCCTCCCCCCGGAGCGCCGAAGCCGGACGTCGGGGTGGCAGGGGCAGGTTGGGAACCGGCACTTGTTCCCGCATTGCCGAAGCCACCGAATTGCTGCTGGGCGCCGGGGGCGGGCGCAGCCGGTGCGCCAAAGCCGCTGGCCGGAGGCTGCTGGGCTTGGGCGCTGGCATTGAAGATGCCCTGAACGAGCTTCTGATAATGCTTGTGGCCGGACTGGCTCGCCGGGTTCGGCGTCAGCCATTCGCTCACCCGGTTCTTGTCGTCATGCCCGTCCTTTCCTGCCTCGACGCCGATCTTGATGGCGACCCGAAGGTTGCTCAGCTCGGCAAAGTCGTTCAGCTTGTAGCCGGCCGGGTTGTTCGGGCCGGCGCCGCGCCCCGCCTCCAAGATGCGGGTAATGGCGATCATGCCCATCTGCCGGTAGGCTTCGCTGTTGCCCTGATGGAACGGGTTTCCGATCATCTCGAAAACCCTGCGTCCCGCATAGGGCTGCCCCTGGTCGATCGTCAGCTCGCAGTCGATATATTGACCGCCTGAAGCCGAAGACTTGACCCCTTTCACCTGCAGGATCGCCCATGCGAGCTGCCCGTTGGGAATGGTGTCGAACGTCGAGGCGGCCCCTGCGTGACTGCTGAAATCCATCATTTCAAGTCGCTCCTGCTAACATTTATGAGTTTCTGTGGATAACTTTCACCGGGCGCGAATCACCCCGCCGGGGGGGGCCGGCGCCGAATAATTGGGCTGGTCGATGCGCGGCCCCGACTGGATCTTCTTCATCAGCGCTCCGAGGTCGGGCGCCTCGAGCAGCGCCAGCCGGCCGCTGCGATCCTTGGCCGGGACTCCGTAGCCGTTGTGAAGGTGGCAGATGAAGCCGCGCTCGGTGCCTTTCTGGAAGTCGAGGACGGGCGTTCCGCTCGATACGTCGAACAGCCCGCCGGTGATGACCTGGTCGAAAATGCCCGGCAGCTCGCGGCCGGTCTTGCCGCCTTCGACCTGGGCGGAATATTCGGCCCGGCCGAAGTCGTCCTTGCCGCAGTCGAGGATGCCGACGACGATGATGCTCTTGCCCGGGATGTGCTGGGCCTGGGTGAGCCAAGCCACCATTTCCTGCCCCATCAGGCCATAGGCGCCGCGCGTGTCGGGCTTGCCGGTCTTGTCGCTGAACGCTTCCGGCTGGCGCTTCGACCAGGCGAAGGCGTGGCGGCTGGCGACGGTGATCGAATCGACGAACACCGTCTCGAAGGCGTCGAATTGCGAGCGCGGGCCGAGCGTGGCTTCGTAGCTCGCCAGAGCCTCGGCCGAATAAGGGCTGCCGGGAGCCGCGGCCGGGTCGGCGCCGCCGAGCATGCAGACGATCGCCCGCGCCAGCTCCCACGGATGAACCCCGGCCTTGGCCGCCTCCTCGCGGACGTTGACGGTCGAGCCGAGCCAGGCGTCGCTGCCGTCAGGCTTGTCGCCGTTCAGTGCCAAGGTGCCGGCCTCGAGGTCGAGGAACAAAGTCGTCGCGGCGTCGAGGGTGCGCGCCTGATAGGTCTTGCCCCAGCCGGACGGCGCGAACAGCGCGATGTTGACCTTGGGCTTGGTCGCCAGCCGTTCTTCGGCGGAAACGATCTTCAGCATTATCAGTCCTCCCTGATGAGGGTGATCGCCGGCTCGGCGATCTTGGTGGTGCGCGCCGCGTCGATCTTGGCGCGAAGCTCGGGGCTGAGCGCGGCGACGCCGGCGTAGATTTTCTCGCTCATCGAAAATTCGATCTTGAACAAAGCGTCGACGCGCTCCCACGGCAGGGTCTTGGCGACATCCATCAGCGCCGCACTGTCCCATTTGACCATTTGCTTGACGTCGCCCTTGACCTTGAAGCCGTCCTGCAGCTCGAGCGTGACGCTGCCGTGATCCTTTTCGGCCTGGGCGAGCGCCTGCCTGACGCTATCGCCGTAGCGGCGGCCCAGCTCCGCCTTGACTTGCGCGAGCCGCGCCTTCAGGGACGCGACGCCGCTGGCATAGCCTTCCTGAAGCTCAAGGAGCTGGGGAAGCGTCGCCTTGGCAAGGTCGCGATCGAGGGATTTGGCTGGTGCGTCCACGCGCGTTGCTCCTATGCGTAGTTTGCAAGGTTGAGAGGCTTCTTCGGGATACTGATGACCCGCAGCAGCCAGGCGCTCGGGATCGACCCCCTCTCAAACCACTTGGCGACGCCCTTCTCGCTGATCGAGCCGGCGCCGTAGCGCTCGGTTAACATTTCAGTTAACCTGATGTGCTTCTGACGCTGGCTGGTGCCTTCCGGCATTTGCGTGACGTCGTCGAGAAGGCGGTCGAGCTGCATGGCGATACGGGTCTTTCCGCTGCAATGTCTGATTTGTCGGGCGACAATGCCGACAGTCTGTAGCAGCGTCAACACCCCCGCCCAAAAAAATATTCCGACAGTTTGTATGAAAAAGGGGGTTGAGTATTATGCCGACAAAGCGTAGGAAGTCCGGTTCCGGGGACGGGAACGACCGACAAACCGGAAAGGAAAGGACTATGGCAAGACGATCGCATTTTGCACTGGCGCCGAGCGACACGCTCGACGACCAGCGCGGCGAGCCGATGACTCCGCGGGCGCTGACCAAGCAGGAGTTCGGTCGCCGGCTGCAACGGCTCCTCGACGAGCGCGGCTGGCGCCAAAGCGACCTGATGCGGCGCACCGAGGAAACCGATCCCGAGAAGCGCGGGCTGAAGCGGGACGCGATTTCGACCTATATCAACGGCCGCAGCTTCCCAACGCCGGCATCGCTCAACCTGCTCGCTCTGGCGTTCGGCCTGAGCAAGGAGGAATTGCTGCCCAACGCGACGCTCAACGCGATGAACGACGAGCATCCCGCGCTCGAGCTTCGCGCCGCCGCTGGCCATCCCGGCAAGGCATGGGTTCGCGTCAACCGGCTGATGAGCTTCGAGACGGCAACGCAAATCGTCCAGCTCATCAACGAGGAAGACAAGCGCGACTTCGAGGGCCGGTGAGCGAGCTGCTGACGCAGGAGGAGGCGGCTCGCGAGCTTCGCCGCTCCGTCCGCTGGGTCGAGCGCAAGCGCGCCGCTGGCGAGCTGCCGTCGATCCCGGGGCGCCCGGTGATGATCCGCAGGGCCGACCTGCAGGCGTTCATTGAAAGGAGTGTCCGATGGCAAAAGCCAACAACGGGCCGCGGCTCAAGCTCAACGACCGCGGCATCTACGAAATCCGGTGGACGGAAGCTGGACGATCGAAGCGCAGCTCTACGCGCACATCAGATTATGAATCGGCGAAGAAAGTCCTCGCCGCCTTCCTGACGCTCGACGGGCAGGAGCAGCGCCGGGTCGACAACGGGCCGATGCTGGTCATGGACGCGCTCGGCGATCCCGACTTGCCGGACGGCGACGATTATTGGCACGAGCATGTCGTTCCCAAGGTCGTCGACCAGGAGCGCATCCGCTACGACTTCGCCAAGCTGAAGGTGCATTTCGGCGCAATGGCGATCCGCGACATCACTCCGGCCGATGTCCGCGCCTATGTCCGCGACCGGCGGGCCGGGCGTCTCGGGCGGCCGAGCGTCAACCACACCATCAGCCGCGAGCTGGCGACGCTCAACGCCGCGCTCAACCATGCGGTCAAGGAAAAGCGGCTGTCGGCCGCCGAGAAGCCGTTCATCGAGCTTCCCGGGACGTCGCCGCCGCGTGATCGCTGGCTGCGCTTCGACGAGGCCGAGCGGTTGATTGCCGCCGCCGCCGAGCGCGTCGATCCGCACACGCCCAGGGACTTGCCGCCGCGCGTCTACCGCTTCGTCATGCTGGCGCTCGAAACCGGCAGCCGCAAGACGGCTCTGCTCGAGCTGAAGCGGGGGCAGGTCGACTTGGCCGGCGGCCTCATTCACCTGAACCCGGCCGGGCGCCGGCAGACCAAGAAGCGCCGCCCGCCGGTGCCGATCAGCCGCCGCCTGCGGCCGGTGCTGGAACAAACGCTCGCCGTGATCCCCGAGGATCCCGGCGCCTATCTGCTCGACCACCCTGGCTGCATCCGCACCGCCTTCGAGAATTGCGTCGAGCGGGCGGGGCTGGGGCGCGATGTCACCCCGCACGTTCTTCGCCACAGCAAGGCAACGTGGATGGCCCAGGCGGGAGTGTCGATGTTCGAGATTGCCGGGCTGCTCGGCGACACCGTCGCGACGGTCGAGAAGACCTATGCCAAGCACCATCCCGATTATCTCCGTGACGCGGTCGAGGTCGGGCCGGGCGCGCCGCGGCTGCGGGTTGTAGGGGGCGCAGCATGACAGGGAAGCCAAGCCTCGCCGCCATCGCTCAACTCGCCGGGCAAGAGCTGCAGCCGTGGCAGCGCGACATCATTGAAAAGATAGCGTCGCTTCCCCCCGGCCAGCGGCTCATTATTTGGCCGCCGCGCGGCAGCCGCGTGACCCTGCCCAATCGGGGCGCGAAACGGGGCGTTAACGCTCAACCGGGCGTCTGATTTGTCGGCCAACATCCTACAACGGCGCTGAGCGTTTCATGTGAAACGGCGGTTTTCCGCCGTCCGATTTGTCTGACGACACGCCGGAAAGACTGTGTTGACATCGCAGGGGTCGCAAGTTCAATCCTTGCCACGCCCACCATGAAAAAGCCCGCCGCAACAGAGAGTTGGGCGGGCTTTCTATTTCATCCGACAAGCGCCGGACGCCGGAAACGGGGCGTTAAACGGGGCGCATCACCCCGTCAGCCCCTTGACCGCCCACATGACCGCTTCCTCGATCTTGGTGCGGGCAAGAGCGGCTTCGCGGCCGGCCGGGACGACGCGATCGACGGCTTTGACGAAGCCGGCGCCGATGTCCTTCAGCTCGACCATCGCCACCTTCTCGGCCTCACTGAGGACGCGGTACTGATGGCGGACGGCGTTGTTGGCCGTCCGCTCATCGTCGGCGCTGTCGACCCGCTCAGCGCCCACTGGCCGCCACCGTCAGCCGGACGATCGCCGAGAACAGATAGTCCTTGAACCTCTGCTCGGTCGGCAGCTCGCAATAAGGGACGATGCAGGGGTGCGTCTTCGCCTCGGCACATTTTTTCGGCCCGTAGCGCCAGCCCTGGGCGACTTTGTCGCGCTTCCAGTTTTCGTGCATCTGCTCGGGCGTGGCGCTGGGGTTGGCCCGAAGGTAGCGGACGCCGCGGATGGTCGTTGCCCGTATCTCGGGCGATGTGTTCTGCCAGGAGCGATGCGAGAAGTCGCCTAGCGAAATGCAGTAAGCCCGGTTGGCTTCATGCACGATCCGGGCGATATGGTCGTCCCTGAGAACGAAGCATGGCGGCGGCGCGACGACCGGGAACGGCCGCAAAGCGTAGCAGAGGGCGGCGCCGAGGCCCGCGGCAACGGACAGCAGCGCAATCAGCAAGAGAAAATCAGCCATAGCGGCTCACTCCTTTTCGGTTGTCGCCGCGTGGGTGGCGGCAAGCTCGGACTGGAACTGGCGCCAGGTCAGGACTTCGGCGCGGTTGAGGTCGCACTGCTCGGCGAAGGCGATGGCGCCAGCGAAGGGCAGAGCGATGAGGTCGACCCGTTCTCGATCAGGCAGCGGAGCCACGGCAGCATCGGCGGCCCCACCGGGCGGCTGATGTCCACCGGGGGCGGCGGGGGCGGCGACGGGACAAGCTGCCTTTCCCGGGCCGCGCAGGCGCAGGTCGTCAGCATCAGCAGCGATAAGGCGATTCGTTTCATTGTTTCGGCTCCTGAGGGTTTCGGCGAGGGCGGCGGCCTTACGTTCCAGCGCGATCGCCTTGGCGGTGACGCGGGCATAGGCGGCGTCGGCGCCGCGCTTCTCGGCGGCGGCAATTACGGCGTTGACCCTGCTGCTGTGCCAAAGCTGGAAGCCGAGCAGCAGGACGGCGAAGGCGACGCCGATCCAAAACCATGACGGCGCGCGCGAAAAGAAACCGGCGAGCTTCGCGCCCGCCTTGGCAATGGCGATCATTCACTATCTCCTTTTCCGGCTTCGAGCGTCACACCGTCGCGGCCGACGCCGCCTTTGAAGCGGCCGACCGGCCCGCCAATCATCAGGCCGATAATCACGGCGCTCATCGCGGTAATGAAGCCGCCGAGCGAGCAGCCGAAGATGATGACGATGGTATGCTCGCGCTCAGGCGACCAGCCGCCCCACATCAGCAGGGCGATCATCGCAATCGCCATCGCTCCGCAGAACATGCCGGCGGCGGCGACCAGGCAGCCGTAAACGAGCCGCTGGCCTTCGGCGAAAGTGGTTGGCGGCGGGAGGTGCTTAATCACGCGATCCTGCCCGTCGACGGCTGGCGCGGCGGCATCGGGCAACAGGGCATCGCGCGCGGCTCGACCGGAGCGGCGGCGGGAGCGGCGCGCGGTTTGACGACGATCACGCAGCCCGAGACGAGCAGGGCGATGGCAACCCATGCCACCCAGCCAACGCCGAGCGCCGCCACGACTCTCACAGCTCGCCGATCCGGTGCAGCAGCCAGCCGAAAACAAAGGCTTCCTGGCTGGGGTTGGCTTCGGCGAGGCGGATGTAGCGCTCGCCCTGAAGGCAATCGAGCGCCCGCAGCATGACCTTTTCGCCGTCCCGGCCGCGGGCCTTCAGGAGCGCCTGCAGGGCAGCGACGGTGCGCGGGCCAATGCGGCCGTCCACCGCCAGGTCGGGATAGTCCTTGCCCTGCCGGTTGAGGACGTTGAGCGCCCGCTGCAGGAAGGTGGCGGCGGTTCCCGGCCCCATGTTGACGCCGGTATCGAACAGCTCGAGCGCGATCTTCGGCGAGGCGGTCGCGACGCGATCGAAGCCGGGCGCCTTCCAATAGAGCTTTTCGTAGATGGCCTCGGCGGTGGCGCGGGGGAGCTGGCGAAGGTCGCCGGTGTAGCCATTGGCGCGGGCAACCGCCTGAGTGATGCCCCAATTCGTCGGGCCGCCCTTGTCTGCCGGGTGATTGACATACCCGCCTTCGCGGCGAATCAGCTCGTCGATAAGCTGCTCAAGTGACTTGGACATGCCTGCTCCTGTCTGTCGGCAATTCATACACTACCGACAAAACGGCGCAAGCCTCTACGGTCAGTCGTCCGTCTTCCGCTCGACCTTGCCGAACGTGGCGTCGAGCCATTCGTCATAGGCGGTCGGGCCGCTCTTGGTCTTGTTGCCCTCTGCATCCGGGCGGCCGTGCTTCCTGCCAACGATCGCGTCGGCGAACTTGTTGGCGGCGATCGGCCCGGTGCCGGTCGCCGTCGTCGCTCCGGCGAGGGCGGTCGCAACCGGCCCGCCGCCGGGCGCGGCATTGACCACCGCGGCGAGGCTCGGGGCGATGGCGAAGCCGTAGGCGGCGGCGAGAGCGTTATGCTCGGCGCTGTTGGTCTTGCGGCTGTTGACCTGGAACAGCTTCGCCATCTTGCTGACGTTCTGAGCGTCCTGGCCGGCGTAGGCGCCGAGCGGGAGGTAGGCGAGGTCGCGGTTGTACCTGAGGCCCGTCCAGGCGTTGATGAGCGGATCGCCGGCGCCGAACGAAAAGGTGCGGCTGGCGGCGAGCGCGGCATTGTTCTCGAGCCACTTGCCCTCCTTCTCCCATTCGTCTTGGCGATCGGGGTTGAACAGCATTTCGCGCGCGACGCTGGCGAGGAATTGCAGCGCGTATAGGACGCCGACGCTGAGGATCGTCCCGCCGGCATGGGCGGCAAGCAGGTCGAGGTCGCCCTGCCGGGCGAGCCGGGCGCCTTTGAGGACGGGCCGCTTCAAGAGGTTGCGATAGGCCGACTGGATGTAGGCGGTGATCGAGTATGTCGCGTAGGATGCCAGCGGGTTGCGGCTGAGCGGAGCCATTTCGGCCGGGTCGGGCTTCTGGATCGCCATGCGCTCGATACGCTTCAGCGCCGTGTTGTAATCATAGCCTTCAGGCCCGGCGAGCCATGCATCGGAGGGAAGATCGCCGCCCATGTCGGCGAGCTGCCGGGCGAAGGCTTGCGGATCCCTGATGCCCAGCTCGCGCATCAAATTCTCCGCTTCGGAGCCGCGCTTGCCGCCGGCGACGACCCGGTGCGCCATGTCGTTGAGGATGCCGCGGCGGCCGACATCGGCAACCGCCGCGTCCGAGGCGGCGGTGAGGAAGATGAGGCCGGTGTTGCGGTACATCGCGCTCGAGAGGCGGTCGAAGCGGGTTGGGGTGTCCGACGACGTCTGGAAGCGGTCGAGCGCCCGGAACTGCTCGAGCATGTGGTGTTTGATGAAGCCCTGCGCGCGCGCCCATTCCATCATTTCGGCGCGGCTGCCCTTGCTGAGGATGTTCGCCCAGGTCTTCGCCACCGCCTTGACGCCGTGAACGGGGTTGCCGGTGACGATGCCGAGCGACGCCGGCTCGAAAATGGACAGGGTGACGGCTCGGCCCATCATCGCCAGCGTCCCCTTGACCCGAAGGAAGCCGAGCGAGTTGGCGACGGCCGGGTTGGCAAGGAGGCCGGCGCGGCGGTAGCGGCCGCTCATCCGGTCGACCAAATCCCAAACGTAGCGCCGGTCGCTGGCCGGGACGCCTTCGCGGGCCATTTGATCGTCGAGCTGGCGGGCGATCGACGGGCCGCTTCTCTTGACGCCGGGGGGATGGCCGAACCGGCGCTCCCATTCCGTCCGCCGCACCGAGTCGACGACATAACGCACCAGCGACGAAACCGGGTCGGGGTTGTAGAAGTCGCGCAGCAGCGCGTCCGCCTCGGCCGGCAGCTCTCGCTTCTTCTCGCTGTTGGGCAGGGTCGCGCTCGCCGTGTGATCGGCGAACGTCTCCTGATGAAGGATCGCGTCGCGATAGGCAGAAGCCGACTGCAGCGCAAAAGCGTCGCGCACGGCGTCGAACATTTCCTCGACCAGCCCGGCCGGATCGGTGTCGCTGTCGTCCTTCAGCGCCTTGCGAAGCTCCGCATAGCCGTCGATGCCGTACTTGGCGGCGAGGGCGGCGAACGCCTGCAGCCGCTCCGGGCTGGCGGCGATGCTCTCCGCGTCGTCGCCCACATGCTTGTCGAAGACAATCTCGTAAACCCGTACCGCCTGCTCGAGGAAGCGGTCGGGGTTGCCAGCCACCAGCTCGCGGTCGATCTGCCGGTTAAGATAGCCGGCGTCCTGAACATAGCCGAGCTGGATGCCGACGTTGCGGTTCTCATACCACTCGTCGTTGAACGCCTTCCGCATGGCGCTCGCCAGCGGCCTCAGCCCCATGTCATCGGCGACGTCGCGGCCGCCCAGCAGGGCCGCGAGTGTGTCGCGCTGCTCGCGGGTGAGCTTCTTATAGACCCAGCCGCTGCCGCCGACCTTTTCCAGCTCCCTGAACACCGGGTTGAGCGCCTTGTTCTCGCGAATTTCCACGGCGTCACCGAAGGTTCGGCTGACATGCCGGGTGCCGCCGAGGTCGAAAGCGAAATGGTCGTGGATGCGAAGCGCTGCCTTCGATCCCCAGCGGTTCGCCACCATCTTCACGCCGTCCGCGGCGGCCGAAAAGGCGAGCGCGCGGACATTGTTGACCTTCGACATGATCTTGACCGGATCGGCCGCGCGGCGGCTGTTTTCCTCCTTGTCGACCTGCCGATTGTGGAACCATGTGTCGACCGCCTCGAAGTCGGCGGCGAGCAGCCGGCCGAACAGGTTGCGCGTCCGGTTGGCGGAGCGCCTGGCCTGCCGTTGCTGTTCGGGCGTGGCGACGTCGGCAAAGCCGGTCGCGGCTTCGGCCGGCGGCGCGCCGCTTTCAGCGATGGCCTGCAGGCCCAGCGTGTCGATGAGCTTCTGGAAGGCGTCGAAGATGGCAATGCGTTCCTCGCCCTTGGGAAAGGTCAGGCGGAACCGATCTTCGGCTTCGGACAGATAAGCGTCATTGCCCTTGCCGACGAACTCGCTGCCGAACCCGGCATTGGCGAGCTTGAAGCCGATCCATGCCTCGAAGGCGCGAGCGAGCATTTCGGTCGGCCGAGTCCAATAGTCGCCGGCGCCGCTCGTCTTGTTCATCGCGTCGGCGCCTCGCCAGTAGCGGCTTTTCTCCTTAGCCCGGCTGCGGCCGGACAGGATGTTGTCGATCTGAGCCTGTAGCGCCGTTTTCTGCTTCGCGCTCTTGGTTTTGGCGATCTGCTGCTGCAGCCGCATCACCTTCGCGGCAATCTCGGCGCCGTCGAAGAACATGGCATTAAGCAGGTTGACGAACGCCTCGCGCACGTTCCCCGGCTGGAAGTCGGCGCCGCTCTCGCGCACCAGGCCGGACAGCCCTCGCGCCTGTTCGTCGGTGAGCTGGTCGAGCAGGTAATAGTCGAGCGCGTGGCCCCATTCGTGGCTGAAGCTGTTGGAGCGCCCGGGAAGCATGATTTCGGCGCCCTCATGGCTGTAGGCGCCAAGGAAGTTGGCCTTGCCCATCAGCGTCAGCTTCAGCCTGCCCCCGAGCGACAATGCCCTCGGGGCAATGCCAAGGACGGCGGCCATGCCCTGAAGCGTCTGATGAGCGTCGAGAAGCTGGTCGATCGCATATTGCAGCGGCATGCCCGGCGCTATCTCGGCCTTGATGCCGGTCAAGCGTTCCAGCGCCTCGATCAGCAGCCTCGCCTTGCGCCGCGGCGGCAGCAGGTTGAATTTTTCCTCCGTTATGCCGAGCGCCTGGATGGCGCTGGCATAGGCCGACTGACGGTTGGTGAACGACGCCTCGAGGAAGCCCGGTTCATAGCTGCCGCGCTCGCGCTTGGTGTGGCCGTCGATGTCCAGCTCGGCATCCATATCGGGGCCAGCGTCGAACAAGTCCGGGCCATCGGTGCCGTCGCGCTGGCGCAGCAGCCCTTTGAGGATGTCGACCGGCGCTTTGCCCGGCTCGGCGCCGAACAGTCCTTCGCTCGCCTCCTGGCGGTTGGCCTCGGCGATATAGTCCTGAAGCAGCTCCGTCACCTTCTTGCGGCTGGCCGCGCGCGTCATGTCCGCGTTGTAGAACGCGCGGATCAATTCCTCGGTGACGGGTGACATGGCATCGAAAGCGTCGACCTGGGCGAGGATGTCGGCCGGCTTGGTGCCGCGCTTTCTCGCGTCGCTTACCCGCGCTGCCGCGTCGGCGAGGTCGTCGGTGATGTCGTAGCGGGCTTCGATTTCACCGGCCGCCGCTCTCTGCCGCATCTTCGCCCAGGCGGGAGCCACATCGGCAAGCGAGCTGGTGATCGCCCGGATGTCATCGTGCGCGCTCTCCATCATTCGCTCAAGCAGTTTCGGCTTGCCATAGGCCGCCGCGACGACTGCGTTCTCGATCCGCTGCAGCCCGGTCGTGGTCAGCCGCCGGTCGCTGCCGATGAAATTACCCATTTCGCCGGCGGTGAGGTTGCGCGCGAAGGCTTCGACGAAGCCGCGGTTGGCGGCGCTGTTGAGGTCGCCGCCCGCATATTGAGCCAGCAGCTCCGGGGTGATCGTGTCGGCGTCGGACTGCGCCCGCTCGACCGGCGACATTTCGAGCTTGGTGTCCTTGTTGCTCTCGACGACGAACTGGCGCTTTTGCTCGTCGCTCAGCGCCTCGGTGACGCGCCGCACCAGCACCGGCCGCTCGATGCCGGTGATGTCGTGGCCCTGGCTGCGAAGGAAGGCGCGATAGGCTTCCGCCTGCTCCGGGTACTCGTCAAAGATTTTGTTGAGCGCCAGCATGCGGCCGTTGCCGCTGAGGACGACGCCGTTCTCGTCGACGATCGGCGCGCCGCGGTCGCTGCTGGGGTCATCGCCAAGCAGCTCCGGGTCGAACTTGGCGATGATGTCCTGCACCTGCAGGGTCGTCGTCTCGCGGCTGCGGTCGCGGTTCTGAAGCCGCCCTTCGGCCTTCGCCAGCTCGGCGGCGTCGATGACCTCGGCGCGGGTACGAACCTTGTTCCCGGCCGGGGTGCGGACATATTTCTCGCCCTCCTCGAGCGGCTGAGGCTCGCGCGCGGCGGCCGGCTCCGCCTTCGGCGCGTCATTCCCCAGCCCGCCTTCAACCGTTGGAGCGGGCTGAGCGACGGGCTGGGGGTCGACCGGCTGCGGCGCAGGAGCGGGCGCCGCTTGGGTTGACGCGGGAACAAGGTCGGCGAAGGGGTCGCCCTGCGGCTCGGGCTGCACCTGCCTTGGCCGCTCCGTTTCGGGCGGCGTGATTGGCTGAGCCTCGGCGCGGCGCGACGCCGGCTCGAGCGGGGCGGACGGAAGCGGCGCATCGGGCGCTGGCAAGGCCATCGCCTCGACCAGCGCCCGAT
>Ga0247719_1000177_pt1 | contig 45400 bp, 36 predicted proteins | sample 41E_DmetaG_FD_189046 | JGI IMG/M metagenome (GOLD analysis project Ga0247719, IMG submission 189046) | Soil microbial communities from hillslope of Landscape Evolution Observatory, University of Arizona, Oracle, AZ, United States - 4-1-E_D | ecosystem: Engineered > Artificial ecosystem >...
GGCCGGGGCGGAGCGGGTGAGGCTGGCGCCGCCCAAGGGCGTGGCCTTGTACTTGCCGCCCTCGAAGGCGAGGGCCACGCTGCCGCCCGGACTGACGACGATGGGGAACCCGGCCGATTGCGCGCCGGAGGGTGCGTCCCGCACCTCTCCCCCGCCGGGCAGCATGACGACCGCCGGCCCGGGCGACTCGTGGACGCCGACCCGCAACGTGGCGCTTCGCCGGGCCATGACGGTGCCCGGGTAGAAGTGGCTCAGGATCGCCGCGGCCGACGCCCCGGCAGCGGCCATGGCGTAGGCCCCGTCCTGGGGCATGCCGACGCCGTGGCCGAAGCCCCGGCCCTCCACGACCAGCACCGGCGCCGGCGCCGGCTGAGCGAACGCCGGCGCCGCGCCGGCGGCGACGAGAGAGACAGTGACCACCGCGAGTGCGGCCATGAACCTGCGGGGCATCACAAATACTGCCATCTCCGCTCCCGGGTCAGGCGAGGAGCAGGCTCAGCACGTCGGCCATCTCCCCCCGACGGCCCAGCGCCGCCCGCTGGCGCACGGCGCCGTTGCCGCCGGCCAGCGTCCGGTCCACGAGGCTTCGCACCTCGTCCCAGTCGCCGGCGTCCTCCAGCGCGGGCCGGACGTGGGCCAGGAGGCGCTCGACCACCTCACTCGCGGGAGCGGTGCGGCGCCGGCCCAGGTCGACCAGCTCGCCCTCCACGCCGTAGCGGGCCGCCCGCCACCGGGCCGCTTGCAGGAGCTCGTTGCGCAGCACCACCGGGGGGCGACCGGCCTGCGCCTCGCCGGCGACCGTCCGGGCCAGCGCCCGCCATAGGCCGGCGACCATGACGGCGTCGTCCACCGTCAGGCAGGCGTCCGCGGCCCGGAACTCGAGCGTGTCGTAGCGGACCGAGGGGCGGACGTCCCAGTAGAGGAAGGTGGCGTCCGGGAGGGCCTCGACCGACTGGAGGTCGGCGATCAGGGCGTCGAACTCCGCCCGGGACGCCAGCGGCTCGGGCATGCCCGTCAGCGGCCACCGGGTCCAGACTTCGGTCCGGTAGCTGGCGTAGCCGCTGTCGCCGCCGGCCCAGAACGGCGAGTTGGCGGCCAGCGCGACGACCGTGTGCATCCACGGACGGATGCGGTCGAGCACGGCGACGGCCAGGTCGCGATCGGCGATCCCGACGTGGACGTGGCACCCGTTGACGAGCTGCTCCCGGGCGACGGCCTGGAACTCCCGCTCCAGCCGGCGGTAGCGCTCCTTGGCCGGGTTGACCCCCGACTCGTCCGGCGCCGCGGTGGGATGGGTGCCGGCGGACACGACACTGCAATCGCGGCGGCCCGCGGCCTGGCGCAGCCCCCGCCGCAGGCGCTCGAGGTCGGTGCGGAGCTCGGCCAGCGTGGCGCACACGCGGGTCCCCGTCTCGATCTGGGCCCGGTTCAGCTCGGCCTCGACCTGGTCGCCGAGGTCCTCCTTGGCCAGAGGGAGGATTTCGTCGGCGACCGGCCGCAGCCCACCGGTCTCGGCGTCGACCACACAGAACTCCTCCTCGACGCCGACGGTGAAGTCGGTGGCGCTTACCTGCGGCGTAGTGATGCGCCCGTCTTGCAGCTCACGCAGAGCGTGGCCTCGGGCACTACCTCGAGGCGGGCCTCCGGGATCGGCTTGCCGCAGGCCTCGCACAGCCCGTAGCTGCCGGCGTCGACGCGCTCCAGAGCGGCCTCGATCTCGGCAACCTTGGCCCGGGCCTCGGCGGCGACGAGCAGCAGCCGATCGCGTTCGACGTTGAGGGTGTCACCCTCGCCGAAGCCGTCCTCGTCGGCCATGTCCTGGGTGCCGCCGTCCTCCGTCAGCTCGAGCGAGGTGGCCTTCGAGCGGTCGACGTCGGCCAGGTAGGAGTTGCGGCGGGCGTCGAGCTCACGTCGCTGCGCGGCCAGGAAATCGGTGGTGGTCGGGGTCATCGTGGTCCCATTCTCTCTCGGATTCGGCGCTATCCCATCACGCCGGCCCGGCGAGGGACCAACCGTCACAGTCCCGCCGGGCGACGAAGCGCCCGGCCTCGAGGGGCACCGGGGCGCCCTGGCCCACGGCCACCACCGCCGGCGCCCGGAGGTCGAGCTCGAGAACCGTGGCCGTCACCTCGACGCCGATGCGCGTGCCCCGCCAGCGGATCGGGAAGGCGAGCCGGTCCCACGCGGGCGGCACGCGGGGGTCGATGCGTACGGCGTTCCCGTCGGCCCGGACGCCGCCGAAGCCGAGCACCGCGGCCTGCCACAGCCCCCCCATGGTGGCGATGTGGACGCCTTGGGCCGCGTTGCCCATGCGGTTGTCGAGGTCCACACCACCGGCGAGGTGGAAATAGCTGAGGGCGTCGTCGAAGTCGCCCACGCGCGCGGCCACGACGGCGTGCATGGCCGGTGAGAGCGAGCTGCCATGACACGTCCGCGGCTCGTAGTACCGGTAGTTCGCCTTCTGGACATCGGCGCCGACCTCGTCGGGCAGCAGGACGCCGAGCATCACGACGTCGGCCTGCTTGACGACCTGGGTCGCCGGCAACCGGTCGACGCCCACCACCATCTCGCCGGTGAACGGCCGGGGAGCCAGGTCGACGGCTCGGATGTCCTCGCGCTCGAAGAACCCGGCGAACTGCTCGTAGAGCCCCGTCTCGGGGTCGAACGGCTCGACCAGGCCCTCGGCCACGTCCACCCAACGAGCCCTGTCGGCGTCGGTCACGCCGAGGCGCTCGGCGACGGCGGGAAACCGGTCGCACACGCTGCCCGCGGTCCGCAGGTTCCAGCGGGCCATGAGGTTGGTGTAGGCGTTGTCGTCCACGCCCTCGTGGTACTCGTCGGGGCCGATGACCTCGCAGACGTGGTGGCACCCGCCGGCATCGACGGTGGTCCGCGACGCCCAGAACCGGGCCGTCTCCACCACCATCTCGGCGCCCATGTCCTCCATGAACCGGTCATCGCCGGTGACCTGCCAGTACTGCCAGACGGCCCACGCCACGTCGGCCGAGATGTGGTGCTCCTGCAGCCCGGTGAGAACCCTGAGAGGGGTGCCATCGGGCAACAGGATGGACTCGGGCGTCGTCTCCTCGCCGGTATCGGCCGACTCCCACGCGTACAGCGCACCCTCGTAGCCGAGACGCGCCGCCTTGGCCCGCGCCGCGGCCAGGGTGCGGTGCCGGTAGGCCAGCAGGGCGCGCGCCGTCTCGGGGTGGGTCCAGACGAAGAAAGGCAGGACAAATACCTCGGTGTCCCAGAACACGTGCCCCCGGTAACCGGGCCCGGTCAGGGCCCGGGCGCCGATGGAGGCCCGGTCGCTCTCCGGGTCGCCGGCGCTGATCAGGTGGTAGAGGGCGAAACGCAGATCGCGCTGGGCCAGGCCGTCGCCGTCGACGACGACGTCGGCGTCCAGCCAGCGGTCCCGCCAGGCGCGGCGGTGGCGGGCCAGCAGCCGTGACCCGCCCTGAGCGATGGCCGCGGCCAGGCCGTCGTGGGCGGGCCCGTCACGGTCGACGGCCACGACGCGGGTGGCCCGGTCGCCGTCCTCGGAGCTGGAGACGGCGAACCACGCGCCGCCTCCCCGCCGAGCCTGCATGCGGATGTGGGCGCCCCGGTCGGTGACCGCGACGTCGACGGTCTCGACGGCGCCGCCGGCCTCCGGCAGCGCGACGTCGCCCAACGGAGCACCCTCGATCTCGAGAACCAGCACGTCGCGGTCGGCCAGCGAGGCGAAGCGGGCCGACCGGAAGCCGGGCGCCTGACCGAAGAGCACGCCTTGGCGCAGGTCGAGCGTGCGTCGGCCAGCCGGCGCGCCGAGCCGGGCGTCGACCCTGGTCCACTCCGGGCCCCGCATCAGCTCGGGGCCGACCTCCTCGTCGGGGTCCCAGCCGAACACCCCGGCGACGTAGAGAGCGGGCCGTGAGGCCGGTCCCGGCCCCTCGAGCGAGCCCCGAGTACCCGTGCGGCCGTTCCCGACCGTGAGCCAGGACTCGATCTCCGGCTCACGGGCCGGGTCGGAGCGGTCGACCACCAGCGCCCAGGACGGATCAGGGCCCGGCGCGGCGGGTCCCCCCGCGGCATCGGCGACGGCGGCAAGCTCGTCGGCGTCGTGGACCACGGCGACGGCGCCCTCGGGGCCGCCGGCGCCCACCAGCCGGTGCCGGGCCCACGCGGCCGCGTGGTCACCGCCGCCCCAGTGGATGAGGTGCCCCGGCCCTTCGTCGGCCCGACCGAGCCCCGCGGCGGCCTCTGCCGCCGCCGGTGACGGCAACATGACCACGTCGACGCCGGCCGCCAGGAGCCGGGCGACGGGGCCGGCGAGGGCCGGGGCCGTCCCATCCCAGTCGACAACGACCACTTCCACGGCGGTGGAGCTCATCAACCGGCGGAGGCTAGTTCCGGTACGGTTGGCCGGTGACCGCTCACCGGCTCGTGGGGATGCTGCTCGTGCTGGGCGTCTCCTGCAACGGCGGATCGACGCCCGCGGCGCCCTACGACGTGGCCGGCCAGCGCTGGTCGACCGCTGCCCTCCCTGCCGACGCCCCGGCACGGGTTCGCCGTCGAGCACCTCGGGGGCCAGCTGCTCACCCTGGTCGGCGGCACCGCGTTCGGCCTGGCCCCGTCCCGAGTGGCCGAATCCCTGGGGCCACTCAGCTGACGATCGTGCCCCGGGCGTGGAGCTGGGTGAGGACGACGAGGCCGACGCCCGAGACGGCCAGCACGGCGTAGGCCAGGCGGGGCCGGCGGAAGAGCAGGTCGGCGGCGATGGCGAAGCACGGAAAGGCGGCCAGCGAGTACCGGCCCATGCCGACGAAGTCCTTCGTCGCCGCCGCGGTGGCCAGGACGGCGATGGTGACGTAGACCCCATAGCCCCACCCCAGCCGGCGGAACACCGCGGGGATGAACGCCGCGGTCACCACCGTGGCCACGGCGTTGATCGCCAGGTGGCCGAAGTGCCCGTCGGTCCAGGGGCCGTTCCACATGGCCTTGACCCAGTGGACCTTGAACCAGGTGTGGAAGCCCGGCGGCTGGTCCCAGCCCCGGGCGCCGGCCACTTCGAAGAAGGCGAACGGCTCGCCGAACCGTGTCCCCAGGTAGGCGCAGAACGCCACCAGCCCCAGCGGGGCGAGGAGCAGCCCGGCGTCGGCGGGTCCCGGTCGCCGGCGAGCGCCCCTCGGTCCGAAGACTCCCTTGCGCTCCAGGTACAGCACCCACAGGCCCAGGACCAGCGCCATACCCACCGGGCGGGTGGCGGTGGCGACCAGCCCGGCCAGACCGGCGACGATCGGCCGGTCGTGCTCGAGGGCCAGGAAGGCGGCCAGGGAGGCAACGATGAACAGTGCATCGGCGTACACCGCGCCCATCAGGTAGAAGGCGAACGGGTAGAGAAGGAGAAGCAGTACGGCAAGGCGGGCCTTGGCCGATCCGAGCTTGGTGACGCACCAACGGTGGAACAGCACGGCCACGCCCAGGCCCGAGGCCACCGTGATGGCGAACCCGGCCACCAACGGTCCTCCTACCAGCTGGCCCAGGTAGCGCATCTCCAGCGGGTAGGCGGGAAAGAACGCCACGGGCGACTGGCGGTTCGGTTGGAAGAACCAGTAGCCACGGCGGGCGATGCCCACGTACCACCAGCCGTCCCACCAGCCGAAGGCGTCGACCCACCGGTTGCCCTGGAGCTGGCGGTGGAACGGGTGCAGCCGGGGCAGGTGGAAGGCGGCCAGGACGGAGATCGCGATCACGACGCCGGCGGCCACGCCGAAGGCCAGGAACGGGAACCACCGGTCGCGCGGGCCCAGGACGATGTCCGCGTCGGCGCCCGGCGAAGCGCCGGGTGCCGCGTCCGCAGTGGCGATGTCGCGACGAAGCTCCGTTTCGAACATCGACGTTTCTCGTTCCCCCCGGAAGTGGTCCGGCGGGCACATTAGAGCCGTCGGCGCCGGGAGGCCACACGGCGTTCCTCTGCGGTCAGGTGGCGGTCGGGAGACCCAGGATCGACCAGCCACGGTCGGGGAAGCCCGAGGCCTCCGCCACCCGCGCCGAGGCCACGTTTCCCCTGCCGTGGAGGTAGACGGGCACCCCTCCCTCCCGGAGGATCTTCGCTGCCGCGCGCGACACCAGAGCTCGGGCCAGGCCCCGTCCCCGCCAGGCCTCCTCGGTTGCCACCGCCACTTCCGAACCCAGGGCATCGAGGCGCTTGATGCCCAGGCCGGCGACGTACCTCCCCTCCTCCCGCACGACGAGCACCTGGCCACCGAAGGGGCGGAGCCACGCCGGCACGTCGGGATCGTCGGCCGACACCCACTCACCGATCGGCGCCACGGCGGCCGGTGACACGCTGTAGCGGTAGATCCCGCGCCCGACGACGGCCCCGGGATGGCCGAGCGCATGCGGGACGGCGTCGAGGATGTCCTCGAGGGTGGCGCCGGCACCGTGGACGTCGTCGACCCGGTCGGGCGGCACCGACAGGACGGTCCCCTGCGGTGTCGTCACGCCGGCGAAGGGCCGGACGGTTCCGTCCCACCCCGGCTCGATCCTGCAATCACATCCCACGACCGTCACCTTGGATGCCGGAGGCCAGGCGCCGAGCCACGCCTGCAGGTGGCGGTGGAGCCGATCGAGCACCTCCTCCTCGCCCGGGAGGGGGCCGTCCCGGTCGGAGTCCATGCCGACACCAGGATGGCAGCCGGCCGGCGGTGCGAAGCAACGTGGTCCCTGGAACCACGCGCCGGCGCCGTCCTCAGGCCGGCTCGGTGACGAAGTCGATCAGCCGCTCCACCGCGCCCACCAGCGATGGTTCGAGGTCGGCGAAGGAGCGCACCGAGGCCAGGATCCGCGGCCACATCGTCGCCGGATCGACGCCCAGGCGAGCGCAGGCGCCCGTCTTCCAGTCGATGCCCCGTGGCACCTGTGGCCAGGCGGCGATCCCTATCGCCGCCGGCTTCACCGCCTCCCAGACGTCGACGTAGGGCGTGCCCGTGACGAGCACGTGGGGGTGTACGACCTCGGCGGCCAAGCGCGCCTCCTTGCTGCCGGGCACGAGGTGGTCGACGAGCACGCCGAGCCGCGCCCCGGGCCCCGGCGCGAACGCGGCCACCACACCGGCCAGGTCGTCGATGCCGTCCAGCCGCTCGACGACCACGCCCTCGACCCGCAGATCGTCGCCCCACACCCGCTCGACGAGCTCCGCGTCGTGGACGCCTTCGACGACGATCCGGCTCGCCCGCGCCACCCTCGCCCGGGCGCCGGCAACGGCCAACGACCCGGAGGCGGTCAGCGCGGGTGGGACCGCGGACCGTCGGGCGCCAGGCGGGCGGGCGAGCGTCACGGCCCGGCCGCCCACGTCGAAGCCGCCCGGGGTGGCCACGAAGACGCGCTCGAGGCCGCTGGCCCCCCGCAGCACCAACCCGTCACGTTCCCAGCGGGCCACGGTGCCCGTGAACCCGCTGCCCCGGTGGCGGGCCGCCAGCCCGGGTGCCCCGACGACTTCGGGGTACACGGCGCGCAGCCGCGCCGGCCCGTCGACGGGGCCGGACAGGATGCCCGCCCAGGGGTCGCGCCTCGTCACGACGGGCGACCGTAGACCGTCGTAACCTCCAGTTCCACGATCTCCCCCGTCGCCACCTCCATCACTGCATTCGTCGGCGCACGCGCCGACGCGCCGGCCACGCTGACGTCGCCTTCCGACTTCGACCTGGTCTTCGGGGCGCCAGGGGCGGATCCGTTGGGCCTCGCCGTGCACGACTTCTTCCGCCAGGGCGGCACCATCGCCGTGGCCGTACCGACGCCGGCCGAGCTGGAGGTGGTCGGGCTCATCAACGTGATCGTCGTCCCCGGCGAGCCGCCGTCGGACGTGGTCACCGCGGCGGTCGCCGCCGCCGAGGCACGGGGCGCCCTGTGCATCCTCGACCCGCCGGCGGCGTGGACGACGGTGGCACTGGCCGCCGCCGGCGCCGAAGCCCCCGGGTTCGCCCGGAGCCCGAACGTGGCGGTGTACTTCCCCCGGATCACCGGGCCCGGGCCGGTCCGGGGGCCGGCGGGCGCGGTAGCCGGCGTGCTCGCCCGCTTCGACGTCCTGCGCGGGGTATGGACGCCGCCCGCCGGCGTGGAGGCCGGCCTCCGCGGTGTCGAACAGCTGGAGGTCGACGTGAACGACGCGGGCAACGGCGTCCTGAACCCCTTGGGCGTGAACTGCCTGCGCACCTTCGCCGGAGCGGGACCGGTCGTCTGGGGCTCCCGGACCACCGCGACCGAGGGCTCCGACTGGAAGTACGTGAGCGTTCGCCGCACGGCCCTCTTCCTCGAGCACTCCCTGGCACGGGGCCTGCAGTGGGCCCGCTCGGAGGTCAACGACGAGCGGCTGTGGGCCCGCATCCGCGCCGAGGCGGACGCGTTCCTCGACGGTCTACTTCGCGACGGCGCCTTCAGCGGGTCGGCCGCCCGCGACGCCTATTTCGTCAAGTGCGACGGCGACACGACGACCGACGAGGACGTCGCCCAGGGGGTCGTGAACGTCGTGGTCGGCTTCGCTCCCCTGCGGCCCGGCGAGTTCGTGGTCCTGCGCCTGCGTGTGGCGGCGGCCACTGCGGGCGCCGGCTGACGGGCTCAGCCGATGCGCCTCCACCCGAGGCCGGAGGAGTGGTGGTCCCCGCCGTGGCCGTAGGTCGGATGGGCCCACGCAGGCGTGATCGCGAAAGCCTTCTCCACGCCCGCCGCGGCCAGTGCCTCCACGATGTCCTGGCCGGGCCCGCTGAGCACGAGGGTGCCGGCGTTGCGCTGTAGACGCTTCAGGGCGTCCACCAGCACGGCGATGCCGGCGCGGTCGATGGAGGTCATGGCCCGCAGCTCGAGGACGAGCTGGCGGTTGCCTTGACCCTCGATGAGGTCGACCAGGCGGTCACGCAGCTCGGGCGCGGTATCGACGTCCAACGCGCCCTCCACGGTGACGACCACCTTGCCGAGGGCCCGGCCGAACGTGAGGAAGAACTTCGGGCCATCCACGTACAGGGCGTGCTTCTCCTCTTCGGGGGGGGAAACCGTCCCTGACTGCTCAAGGTTCCGGCCGTGAACCGGTACTTCACACTACCCTGAAATACGCAACCGACACCCGAACCGATGGACGGCGGAAATTGCGTCGGAGGTGGTGAGGCGAGCGGCCGGCCGCAGCAGGCGTCAGCGCCGAGGTAGAGCGGTTCTCGGCGCCGGACCTCAGCCGACCTTGCGCACCCCGACGTGGACGTGGTTGAAGTGGCCGGCGACCTTCCAGAGGACCTGGAAGCGGTACCCGTTGATGGTCTTCTGCAGGTCGCCACCCTCCCAGTCCGCCTCGCCGAGCGCGGCAGCCACCCGCCGGGCCGCCGTCTCCGTCGCCGGCGTGGGCACCTGGATCCCCCTCACCGCCAGGTCGGCCGCCCAGGAGTCTGACCGGGAGGCATGGTGGTCCGACTGGTCTCCTCCGGTCGTACGCCCCCACTGCTCACTGACGTACAGGGGCGAGTTGTCGTGCAGGGCGATGGCCGCGAGGAAGCGGGCCAGGCCTTCGGTGCCGCCGTTCTTCCCCGCCGGGGAGAACCACTGCTCGGGCCGGTCCGGAAGCACGAACGCCTTGGGGGCCTCGGCGTCGACCACGGCGACCGCCGTCTTGGCGTTCTCCTCGAACATCCCGAAGGCGGCGGCGCTGGCGACGTGGTGCTCGGGCAGCGGCGCCAGCTCGGTGCGGTTGGCCGAGAGGGCGCTGGCGGCAAGGAACAGGCCGGTACCCGCGGCCACGGTGGCGGCGAGCCGGTGGAATCGACGCGGACGATGCATTGAGACGAAGAACCCCCACCCCGCCAGCCTTCGCGCAGGTAGCTCTGCGCCCCAGCAAGTGCGTCGAATCTAGAGCAGATCGGACGACATGTCCATCATGATGTTTACCGAGCCGGCAAAAAGGGTATCTCGCCGCCGCCGGTGTGCTGGCACGGCCGTGGCACACTCCCGACGATGGGTGAGACGGAGCTGTCAAAGCCCGTCGTGGTCGTGGTTCACGGCGATGCCGGCGCCCTGGCCATCACCGAGCTCCTGGCCCGGGCCGACGTGCCGGTCCCGCACGGCTGCAGCGCGTGCTGTTCGGCGCCCAGGTCCGACAGGCCGGCGGCGCAGCACGTCCGCATCACGTCGTCAACGGCGCGACCGCGGCGGCGTACTGTGAGGTCGCCGATGACGACGTTGCTTCGCCCGACGCCGACCGCGACCGCCCCCGCCGGGTCCAGCCGGGGGCGGCGGCGCGCCGCCTACCTGCGCACCCTCGGCCTGTACGCGGTCACCCTGTGGGCCGTCGTCACCGCCTCGTTCCTCCTGCCCCGGCTTCTCCCCGGCGACCCGCTGCGCCAACTCGACGATCCCGACAGCGGGACGTTCGTCTACGACGCTCAGGTCCGGGACCGCGTCGCCGCGTACTACGGCCTCGACAAGCCGTTGGTGTCGCAGTACGCCTCCTACTTCGTGGACCTGAGCCGCGGAGACTTCGGTTGGTCGATCTCCCAGAGCACCCCCGTCGCCACCTTGATCAAGAACCGCCTGCCGTGGACGCTCCTCCTCACCGGCTCGGCGCTCCTGCTCTCGTCCGCCATCGGGTTCCTCGCCGGCGTGACCGCGGGGTGGAACCGCGGCCGCTTCGCCGACCGCGCCCTCATCACCGGCCTCTCCGCCAGCCGCGCCATTCCCGAGTACGCGCTCGCCAGCGCCCTGCTGATCATGTTCGCGGTGACGTGGCCGATCTTCCCCCAGGCCGGGGCCCAAAGACCGTTCGCCACCTACTCCTCGGTCTTCGAGAAGGTGGGAGACGTGCTGTTCCACCTCGTCCTACCGCTGACCGCGCTGACACTGGGCTTGGCCGCCAACAAGTTCCTACTCGTACGCAACACCGTCATCGCCACCCTGGGTGAGGACTACATGGTGCTGGCCCGGGCCAAAGGCCTCTCCCGCAGGCTGCTCAAGTACCGCCACGCCGGTCGCAACGCCGTACTGCCTTTCATCACCGCGCTGGGCATCCAGGCCGGGTTCGCCATCGGCGGTTCGCTGTTCGTCGAGCAGATCTTCGCCTATCCGGGGATGGGCACCCTCGCAGAGCGGGCGGTCGTCGCCCGCGACTACCCGCTGCTCCAGGGTTACTTCGTCATCCTCTCCGTCGTCGTGCTGTTCGCCAACCTCGCCGTCGAGCTGCTCTACGTCCGGGTGGACCCCCGGGTGGGAGCGCGGTGACCGGCGCGCCAGGCCGGCCCCTGGTCCGGGCCGCGGGCTCCTCCGCAGGAGCGCGATGACGGCAACCACCGTCGTCCGGCCGCCCCAGGTCCCGGGATCGCCGAGGTGGGCAATCGCCGGAGGCGCCGTCGGCGGGGTGATCCTGTCGGTCTACGTGCTCCTGTTCCTCTTCGGCCGGCGCATCGCCCCGTTCCGGCCGACGGAGCTGGCCGGGCGCTCGCTCGAGTCGCCGGGCGGAGACCACCTGCTCGGCACCAACATCCTGGGCCAGGACATCGCCAGCCAGCTCATCCTCGGCGCCCGGGCCTCGCTGACGGTGGCCCTGCTCGCCGGCCTCGGCACGGTGGCGGTGGGAGGCGTCGTCGGGATCCTCGCCGGGTGGTTCGGGGGGTGGGGCGACGCCGTGCTGATGCGGTTGACCGACCTCGTCCTGATCGTGCCCAAGCTGCCGTTGCTCCTGCTCCTCGGCGCCCTCACCGGCGGGTCCGTCGTCGTCCTGTCGGTCGTCATCGCATTGCTGTTCTGGCCCACGGCGGCGCGCATCCTGCGCTCGCAGGTGCTGAGCCTGCGCAGCCGGACCCATGTGCGGGCGGCCAAGGGGTTCGGCGCCGGCACGTGGCACCAGCTCCGGCGCCACGTTCTCCCGGACCTGTCCCTTCTCTTCGTCGCCGAGTTCATTCCCGCCGCCGGCCGCGGCGTCGGCCTCCAGGCCGGGTTGGCCTTCCTCGGCGTCGGCGATCCCACCCTGCCGTCGTGGGGGTCCATGATCCGCGACGCGGTGGCGTTCCGGGGCGTCTTCATCACCGAAGCGTGGAAATGGTGGTTGGCACCGCCCATCACCGCCCTCGTCCTGCTGATCATCGCCATCACACTGGTGGGCGGGGCCGCCGAGCAGCGGCTGAGCCCGCGCCTCGCCCGCCACACCCGCTAGCGCGCTACAGCACCCGGCGGGGGAACGTGCGGCTGGCGACGGCGACGGTCACCACGATGCCGCCGAGCAGCACGGCGACGTCGAGGAGCATCCGGTCGGGGCCCACGCCGACGAGGAGCTGGCGCAGCAGCTCGACCAGGTAGGTCAACGGGTTCACCTGAGCCACACCCTGGAGCCACCCCGGCATGATCGACACCGAGTACAGGGCGTTGGACGCGAACAGCAGGGGAAGGGTCACCAGCTGGCCGAGGCCCATGAACTGCTCGCGGCTGGTCACCAGCGAAGCGATCACCATCGAGAACGCCGAGAGGAGCGTCGCCCCGAGCAACACTGCGAGCAGCGAGCCCGCGACCGACACCACCGACCACTGCAGCGGGATCCGGATCACGGCCACCACGGTCAGCACGATCGCCGCTTGGACGATGGCCCGCATGCCCGCGCTCGCCGCCTTGCCGAGTATGACGGCGCTGCGAGACGCCGGCGCCACCAGCACCCGCTGGGTGATGCCCAGGTCACGCTCCCAGATGATGGCCATGCCCGAGAAGATGGCCACGAAGAGCACCGACTGGGACAGCACGCCGGGGACCAGAAAGGACTTGTACGGGACCCCCTCCACCCCGAGACCGCGGACCCTCGACACTGCGGACCCGAAGACCAGCAGCCACAGGAGGGGCTGGGCGGCCCGGGCGACGAGCGCCGTGCGCTCACGACGCGAACGGTGCAGCTCGGCCTGGGCCATGGCGATTACGGTGCCGACGTAGGACTGGGCGGCTTCTCGGAAGGAGAGCGCGGGGACGGCCTCAACCAAGGCGTCGGGCGGTGCGGCGGCTGCGGCTGATGTCACGGAGATCACCTCCTCCCGTTCGGCATCGCTGGTGAGGCTGACGAAGACGTCCTCGAGGGTCCCGCCGGCCGCGCCCAGGGCGGCACGCAGCTCCTCCGGACTGCCCTCGGCCCGGATGTGGCCACCGCTCATGACCGCCACCCGCTCGCACTGCTCCTCGGCCTCCTCCATCAGGTGGGTGGTGACGAGAGTGGTGAGTCCGGTCTCGGCCCGCATCTCGGCCAGGTGCCGCCATACGGCGCGGCGAGCCACGGGGTCGAGGCCGATCGTGGGCTCGTCGAGGAGCAACAGCCGGGGCCGGTGAAGGAGCGCGCAGGCGATCTCGAGCCGGCGGACCATGCCCCCGGAGTACGACCGCACCACTCGGTCGGCGGCGTCGGCGATGTCCATGAGCTCGAGCATCTGCCTGATGCGCCGGTCGCGGTCGGCACGGGGGACGCCGTGAAGTCGGGCGAACAGGGTGGCGTTCTCGCGGCCCGTGAGGGAGCCGTCCGCCGACAGTGCCTGGGGTACGTAGCCGATGAGCCGGCGGGCGGTGGCGGCTTCGGTGGTGACGTCGTGACCGAGGATCCACGCCCGCCCCGACACCGGCTTGAGCAAGGTGGTCAGCACCCGCATGATCGACGTCTTGCCCGCCCCGTTGGGCCCGAGGAGGCCGAACACCTCGCCGGCCTCCACGCCGAACCGGGCCTCGCGTACAGCGACGAAGTCCCCGTAGCCGACGACCAGGTCCTCGACGACGAGCGCTTTCACCGGCCGTCGACGCCGGCGAAGAGCAGGTCCCGCCCCGCGGCCGAGAGCAGCGATCGGGTGACGTCGTGCTTGGGGGAGGCCAGCATCGTGCCTCCGGCGCCCTCCTCCACGATCCGGCCGCCGGCGAGCACCAGCACCCGGTCGGCGACACGCAGGACGACCGACAGGTCATGGGAGATGAACACCATGGACATGCCCCGCTCCACCTGGAGGTGCTTGAGGAGCTGGATCATCTTGGCCTGCTCGCTCGGGTCGAGCATCGACACCGCCTCGTCGGCCACCAGCAGCCGGGGATCGAGGACCAGGGCGCGCGCCAGCGCCACCCGCTGGAGCTGGCCACCCGACAGCTCGTGAGTGTGACGGTCGAGGAAGGCGTCGTCGACGGGCAGACGGCAGTCGGTCAGCACGGCCTTCACTTTCCCCCGGCGGGCCGCCTTCTCACCGATGCCCTGCACGTCGAGCGGCTCCTGCACGACCTCGCCGATGGTGAGGCGGGGTGACAGCGACTCGAAGGGGTCCTGGAACAGCATCTGCACCTGGGCCCGCAACGCCTTGAGCTCGGCGCCTCCCGCGCCCCGCAGGTCGTGGCCGTCGAAGGTCACCGTGCCGGCGTCGGCGTCGAGCAGCCGGACGAGCAGCATGCCCAGGGTCGACTTGCCGGCGCCGGTGGCGCCCACGATGCCGACGACCTCGCCCTCGCGCACGTCGAGGCTGATGTCGTCGACGACCGTCACCGACGACCGGCGGACGATCCCCTTGGAGCCGTAGGACTTGTGCAGGTTGCGGGCGGCGAGCAGGGCGACGACTCCCCCCCGGGCACAGGCGACGAGCCGGGGCCCGTCCTCGCCATGGGGGGGAACGAGCGGCGGCGGTGCCGGGCGGCACACCTCCTCGCGACCCTGGTGGCAGCGGCCGAAGAACGGGCAGCCCTCGGCCCGATCGGCCGGGTTCGGCGGCGTGCCTCGGATGCCGCGAAGGTCCTTCACCGACGCCAGCGTCGGTCGGGCGTTGAGGAGCGCCCACGAGTAGGGGTTGCGGGGATCGCCGAGCACCTGGGCCTGCGGTCCCACCTCGGCCAGCCAGCCGCGGTAGAGCACCGCGACCCGGTCGGCGAGCATCTCGAGAGCATCGGCATCGTGGCTGAGGACGACGAGCGACATGCCGGTGTCCCGCCGGACCCGGGCGAGGAGGCCGAGCACCAGGTTGCGTGTCGCCGGGTCCAAGCCCGCGGTCGGCTCGTCGAGGATGGCCACGTCGGGCCGGCAGGCCAGGGCCATGGCGAGGAGGACCAGCCGACGCTGGCCGCCCGACAGCTCTCCGGGATAGCGGTCGGCCGCCCACGGGCCCAGCCCCACCTCGGTGAGCAGCTCGCCGGCGCGCCGGTCCGACTCATCGCGGCTCATGTCGAGGTGCACCCGAAGCGGCTCGGCCAGCTGGAGGCCGCACCGCAGGACGGGGTTCAGCGCCGACGTCGACTGGAAGGACATGGAGATCCGCTTCCAGCGCACGGCGCGCCAGGCGTCCTCGTCCAGCGCCCGCAGGTCGAGGTCGCCGAGGCGGACAGACCCCTCGACCGCCGCCTCGGACGCCAGCCCGAGCACGGCGCGCGCCAAGGTCGACTTGCCGGAGCCCGACTCGCCGAGCACGCCCAGGCACTCCCCCGGCGCCACCGACAGGCTCACGCCGCCGACGGCGCGCACCGCCGGCGGCCCGGGGTAGGTCACGATCAGGTCGCCTACGTCGAGCCCGCCCTGTCTGGCCTGGGTGCCCTCAACGACATGGTCGCCCTCAGGTGGCAAAGAGCACCGACCTGGCTTCCTGCCCGGGAAGGTCCAGGACGGTGTCGTCGACGGTGAAGCCGGCCTCGGTCAACCACGCCCGGTACTCCGCCTCGGTGTGGGTGTCGCCACCGTTGTCGTTCACCATCATCTGCACGGCGAACAGCGCCGTCACCGGGCTGCGCCCCCGCAGGAAGGTGACCACGGCCACGCCGCCGCCGGCGGCGACGACCCGGCGCAGGTTCTTGAACAGCATGAGGTTGTGCTCGCCGTCGAAGGTGTGGGTGATCCCCGAGCAGTACGCCAGGTCGAAGGGGCCGTCCGGCACCGCCTCGAAGAAGCTGCCTTCGAACAGGTCCACGCCGGCCGCTTCCAGGCGGCCCCGCCGGCGGGCCACCTCGATCATCGCCGGCATGTCCTGCATGGTGGCCTTGAGCCCGCGACGGGTGAACTCCAGGGAGTACTCCCCGTGCAGACCGCCGAGGTCGAGCACGGTGCGGGCCTTGGGGAAGCGCTGCAGGCAGAGGTCGACCAACGCCGGCGCCGACTTCTGCGCGTTGCGGGCCAGGGCGTCGTGGAAGGTTTCGGGGTCGGTGATCCCGGATCCCTCGGGCGCTTCACCCCGCAGGACCGGCTCGACGGCGGTCGCCCACCGCCGCAGGGCGCGGGCGTGGTGGCGCACGCTCGCCATGGCCGCCGGCTCGGGCGCCGCGGCCCCGACGTCGAAGTTGCCGTGCGCGCCGGCCTCGAGCACGCCGAGGCCGGCGAGGGCGTCGAGCAGTACTCGCAGCGAGTCGGGCCGCAGCCCTGTCCGACCGGCCAGCTCGTCCACCGTCCCGGGCAGCTTGTCGAACAAGCCGGTGGCGATGGCCGCGTCGCAGAGCAGGATCATGCGCCAGTCGGCGACCTCGCCCGGAGGCGCGAGGAAGGTGAGGTCAGTCGGAGCCGTCATTGTCCGGAGTTCTTCGGTGCCGGTTCCGCGCTTCCGGAGTGCAGGTGGCGCTTGTTGCCGGTCACACCGCACGGCGGGCAGCCGGGCGTGTAGGCGAAGCCCTGGAACTTCTTGTCGTTCACGAAGGCGATCTGCTCGGGGACGTAGAGGGAGATCTGCGGGAGGTCCTCGGCGAGGATGGCCTGCATGCGGTTGACCAGCTCGCGGCGCTTGGCCGGGTCCACCTCGACGGCCTGCTCGTTCGCCACCCGGTCGAACTCGGGGTTGTTGTACCCGTGGACCCGGGTGAACGACGTGCTCCGGCTGTTCGACGCAAACCGGTTGATGAGCCCCGATGGGTCCCCCGAGAGGCCGCCGAAGTGCTGGATGGCCATTTCGTAATCGCCCTTGGCGCCCCGGTCGTCGGACGTCTGCTGGTCGACGGCCTGGATCTCCACATCGATCCCGACGGCCCGCAGGTACTCCTTCACCAGCTGGGCCTGCTGGGTGTCCGACGAGCTGACCGACAGCGGGACCTTGAAAGGCGAGCCGTCCGGCCGGTCACGCAGGCCGTCGTTGTTGCGGTCGCGCAGGCCGATCTGGTCGAAGAGCGCCGCGGCCCGGGCCTTGTCGTGGTCGTAGGTCGGCAGGTTCTTGTTGAGGAAGTCGTTGCCGGGGCCGAGAGCGCCGGCCGGCCCGGGGATCCCCCGGCCGTCGACCAGGCGCTGCACCATGTCCTTGCGGTCGATGCCGTAGACGACGCCCTGGCGGAACGCCTTCTCGTTGTACGGGAAGCCCTTGTTCTGGTTGAAGAAGAGGGCCAGGTTGAACTCCCCCGGAGCGGTGAGGACCTTGTACCGCTTGGCCAGGGCGTCGTACTGCACCTTGGGGATCAGCGCGTTGCCGCCGCTCGCCGCGTCCACGTCGCCCCGCTCCAGCGCCAGGAGCGCGTCGGCCACAGGCACGATCTGGAGCTGCCGGACCTTGGCCGGGCCCAGGTGGAACTCCTCGTTGGCCACGAAGTTGAAGCTGTTGGTGGTCAGGTCGAAGTTCTCGAGCTTGAAGGGCCCGGAACCGATCAGCGCCGTCGGACCCTGGAACTTGGCCGGGTCGGTGACGCTCTCCCAGATGTGCTTCGGCATGATGGCGAACCCGAACGTCCCCGCGACGTCCAGGAGGAAGCTCGGGCGCACCGTCTTCAGCTGAATCACCACCGTCTTGGCATCGGGTGCGGTGACCGACTCGATGTAGTTCACGCCCTGGGCCACGCCGGTCCCGGGACCTGAGAGGTTGTAGTTGAACGTGAAGACCACGTCGTCGGAGGTGAGCGGCCTCCCGTCGTGGAACTTAACGTTCTCGTGGAGGTTGAACGTCCACGTCTTGCCGTCGGGAGACGACGTCCACGACTTGGCCAGCCACGGCTTGGGCTCACCGGTCACGTCCGGGAACGCCAGTGTGTCGAAGATGTACGTGGTGATGAGCCGGCCCGGCCCGCGGATGGCGGCGTACGGGGTGGGATAGCCACCGCTCTGGGTGCTGGCCGGGATCCGCAGCGTCACCCGCTCCTGTGCCGGGGTGCTGTTCGCCGACGTGGCGCTGTCGTCGCTCCCGCTGCTACAGGCGGCGGTGAGGGTGAGGACGACCGCGGCGGCGGCGAACCGAAGGTGTCGGGTCAACATGGCTGCTCCTTCTGTCGTGTCATCGGGTGAGATCCAACGCGGCACCGGCAGACCTCAGGTGTTCGGTCAGGGCGTGCAGGTGTGGGGCCTTGTCCGTCGACGGGGCCCAGATGGCCTCGTACTTGATGGTGGCTGCGTGCCCATTGCCGAGCACGAGGGGGTGGCCGATGCCGGGCGTGGACAACTTGGAGGCCGGCAGGATGGCTGATCCGACGCCGACCCGGGCCCATTCCTCGAGCACCTGGTAGCTGACGGCCTGTCCGGCGTACTCCCGAAGTCCCAGCCGGCGCGACGCAAGAGCTGCCGGGTGAGCCGGGTCAGCCCGCACGCGTCGTGGACCAGCAGGAACTCGTCGGCGGCGATGTCCTCGAGCCGGACGGGGCGATGGTCGGTTGAGCCAGCCCGGCCTCGCCGGCGCGCAGGTAGACCAGGCGATCCTCGTAGAGCTTCGCCCGCTCGAGCTTCGGCCGGCGCGCCGGCGTGGAGGGCCCGAGGACGACGTCGAGCCAACCCTCCTGCAGCGCCCGCTGCCCGTGGCCGGCGCCCGTCTGTTCGAGCACGACCTTCACCTTCCAGGATGGCGGTGGACAGCGTCGACTGCGTGACATAGCAGCGCGCCGCTCCCCCGGTGAAGGTGCCGGCGTCGGTCACCGCCCGGACGAAGCGGAGCTGGCTCAGGTTCAACGGGTCATCCTCGGGGCCCTCCGATGACGAAGGTAGCGGGTCTCATCGCTGGCATTCATCGATTCTGTCGATCACTGCAGTCGCCAGTATCGATGAATTGACCCTATGTCGTCCTTGCCTATTCCCACCGTACCCTGAAGAATGAGGGAAAGGACGACGGGGTCGCGAAGTCCGGCTCCAGGACCGGCCGAGGAGGCAACCACATGATCGACGAACAGACGCTCGACCGCGTCGTCGAGTTCCACGGGCACATGTGCCCGGGACTGGCCATGGGCGTCCAGGCCGCGCAGATCGCCCTGCGCGAGATCGGTCCCCACGCCAAGGACGAGGAGGTGGTGGCCGTCGTCGAGACCGACATGTGCGGCGTCGACGCCATCCAGTTCCTCACCGGCTGCACGTTCGGCAAGGGCAACCTCGTCCACCGGGACTTCGGCAAGAACGCCTTCAGCTTCTTCCGCCGCTCGGACGGGCGAGCGATCCGGATCTCGCTTCGCCCCGGCGCGTGGCAGCGCGACCCCGAGCACCAGGCCCTCTTCGCCAAGGTCCGCTCCAACGAGGCCACCGACGCCGAGCGGGCGCGGTTCCAGGAGCTGCACGTGTCGCAGTCCCGCAAGGTGCTGGCCGAGGACCCCGACAGCCTGTACGGCTTCGAGGTCGTCAACGCCGCCCCGCCGCGCAGGGCGCGCATCCACACCAGCATCACCTGCGCGGAGTGCGGCGAAGGGGCCATGGAGACGCGGATCCGTAGACTGGACGGCCGCGACCTGTGCCAGCCCTGCTTCGACGTCACACTTTCCCCTGATCAGCCTGTCGTCATTCGGGGCCCCCGGGACTGAGGTTTAGGTTCCTTCGGGCCATACCCCGGAGGACTCTCTCGGGCCGCAGCACACTGGCGGGCGGGACTCAGCGCATGGAGTCGATGACGGCGGCCACGTCGGCTGGGGAGGTGCGCGTGTTCACAATGCACAGTCGCAGCACGGGCTCTCCCGCGTGGGCCGACGGGACGACGAAACCCTCGCCGCGGCGCAGCAGCTCCACCGACCAGGTGCGGTAGTCCTGCGCGGTCCAGCCCGGGCGGCGGAGGACGACGATGGACAGCTCAGGCTCCAGCACCAGCTCGACGTGCGCCGCAGCCTTCACCAGCTCGGCCGCCTCCCGGGCCGTGCGCAGGCACGTCTCCACGGCCTCGGCATAGGCCCGGGTGCCGTAGGCGGCGAGGGAGAACCACAGGGGCAGGCCCCGGGCCCGCCGGCTGAGATGCACCGCGTAGTCCGACGGGTTCCACTCCTCGCCGAAGAGCACCTCCAGGTAGTCGGCGTGCTGCGCATGAGCGGACTTGGCCAGGTCCGGGTTGCGATAGAGCAGGGCACAGGCGTCGAAGGGGGCGAACAGCCACTTGTGGGGGTCGACGATGAACGAGTCGGCGTGTTCGATGCCGGCGAACCGGTGGCGGGCGGAGGGGGCGGCCAGCGCCGCGCCCCCGTAGGCGCCGTCGACGTGGAGCCACACCCCCTGGCCCCGGCACACCTGGACGATCGAGTCGAGATCGTCGACCACGCCAAGGTTGGTCGACCCCGAAGTGGCCACCACGGCGAAGGCCCGGTCGCCCACGCCGGCGAGGACCGGCGCCAGCGCCTCGCCGGTGAGGCGGTCACCGGGGACGTGCACCAGGTCGACGTCCATGACCCTGGCCGCGGCCTCGATCGAGCTGTGGGCCGAGCCGCCGGCGACGAGCGCCCACCGGTCGGGACGCCCACCCCGGCGCCCGGCCGCAGCCGCTCTGGCCGTCACCAGGGCCGACAGGTTGCCGGCCGTGCCGCCGGACACGAACACCCCACCGGCGCCGGGTGGGAAGCCGGCGAGATCGGCGAGCCAGCGCAGGGCCTGGTTCTCGGCCCACACCGCGCCGGCGCCCTCCAACCAGGAGCCGGCGTAGATGGAGCACGCGCTCACCACCAGGTCGGCGAGGACCGAGACCTCGCTCGGCGCCGCGGGGACGAACGCCATGTAGCGGTGGTGGTCCGACGACAGGCACGCCGGCTCCAGGATCTCGCCGAACAGCCGCAACGCCTCGCCGGCGCCTATCCCGTCCTCGGTGACGGTCACGCCGGCGGCCGCGTCGAGCTCGGCCGGAGGGCGGGGGTGGCCGACGGGGAGCCCGTGGGCGTCGGCGGACATGCGCCGGCGGGCGAAGGCGACGACCTCGTCGGCGAAGTCGTCCAGCGCCGGGTGGTAGCTGTGCATGGGATCGGGCTGCTGGGGCATCGAGGTCAGCCGGTGATCGCCGAGAACCTTTCCTGCAGCTCGTCTTCGGTCCTGCTGTCGAGGCCGGCCCAGAAGTAGAGCCGCCGGCGGGTCTCGTCGTCGGGGAACAGGATGGGGTTCTCCGCCAGCCGGGCCGACGCTCCGCCCGCCCGCACGAGCTCCTCCCGCACCCCGATCACCGGGCTGATGTACTGCACCGCGGCGGTGATGCGGGCCGCGTTGGCCGGGTCGTAGACGAAGTTCATCCAGTCGCCGGCCGCCACCGTGCCTCCCGACCGGATGGGGATCACCATGCTGTCGAACCACCGGATCCCGCCCTCGGACGGGATCACGAACCGGATGTCGGGCCGCTCCCGCTGCAGCTGGATGATGTCGCCCGACCAGGCCAGCGCGGCGGCGAACTCGCCGGTCTTTAGAGCGTCGACGAACTCGTCGCCCGTGAACCGCTTGATCTGACCGTCCCTCTTGGCCGACTCCAACCGCTCGAGGGCCCGCTCGGCGGCAGCCCGCGTGGCGCGCGACGGGTCGGCGCCCTGGGTCAGCATGACCAGTCCCACCGTCTCACGCATCTCGGTCACCATGCCGACCCGGCCTCGCAGGAAGGGCTCGAACAGCTCGGACACGGCACGGATCTGGCGGCCGCCGGTGAGGGCGGGGTTGTAGGCGATGCCGGTGATGCCGACCTGCCATGGCATGTGGAACCGGGCGCCGCGGTCCCACGGCATGCCGAGGTAGGCGGGCTCGATGTTCACGTGGTTGGGCACCCGCTCCAGGGGCACCTGACGGAGCCAGCCGCGCTCGAGCATGCGGGCCACCGCCCAGTAGGTGGGGACGATGACGTCGTAGCCGGTCGCCCGGCCGCGGCCCAGGGTCGGCTCGAACAGGGTCTCGAACGCCTCCTCGTTTCCGTTGTACTCCTCGACGTAGTCGACTGGCGTGCCTGTCGCCTGCTCGAACCGGCTGACCGTCTCGGCGTCGATGTAGTCCGACCAGTTGAGGATCCTGAGCTGGCCGCTGAAGTCGGGAACGTCGCCGCCGGTGCGCCGGCACGCGCCGAGAGCGGCGGCGGCGGCGCTCAGGGCCAGGAAGCGGCGGCGGGAGAGCTGGTGGCTCACCGGTACTCGTTGATCCGGAGCTGGAAGCCGCCGAGGGCGCCGGCGGCGGCGGCAAGGGGCAGGAGCAGAGCGACCAGCGAGAGGCTACGGAGGCGGTTCGCCGCCGACGCCAGCCCGTCCAGGAACTGGCTGCGGTTGTCGCTGAGCACCGACTCCACGGAGAAGTTGAACCCGTTGAACGTGGCGCTGGCCGGCCCGACGGCGACGGCGCGGGCCTGCGCGGCGTCGGTGGTCGCCCGCAGCTGTGCGGCGGTGTTCTGGTAGCGCTGCCAGCGGACGAGCATCGCGGCCACCGCGGCCCGCTCCCGGTCGGAGTCGGCGACGGCGGCGGCATCGGTGAGCAACCCACCCACGCCCGGATCACGCCCTTCGCGGACCGCGTCGACGGCAGCGGGCGTCGCCGGGCCGGCGAGGAGGGCCTGCGCGGTCGATGCCGCACTGGCCCGCCGGGCCTGGTCGTTGGTGATGAGGGCGACGGTCTCGTCGGCCTTGGCCCTGTAGGCGGTGGTCTGGATCCGGGAGGTGAGGGTGATGGAGTCGTAGCCGTTGGCCCGGGCCTGTCGGATGTCGTCGCCCGAGCGGAGGGTGGCGAACACCAGCCAACCGATGGCGCCGGCCACCAGCACCGTGGCCAGGACCATGGGCGGGTTCAGCAGCCGCCGGCTCTGGCGGAACACCCACAGCTGGGCGGCGAGGAGCACGGCCACGGCGACCACGGCCACCGCCACCGCCGGGATGACGCCGGTGTCACGGCGGTCCTCGTCCCGCTCGAACCGCCGTTGAGTGGCGTCGGTCAGGCGGGTGACGTCGTCTGCCACCGTCGACGCGAGCAGGTTGAGGGCGTCGACCAGGTACCGCGGCGCATCGGCGACCCCGGCCTGGTTGGTGGCCCGCGCCGCCTCCACCAGCCCGGCGTAGCGCGTGACGGCGACCGAGAGCTCCTTGAGGCTGTCGTGGGTGACGGGGTCGGCGCCGATGAGGGCGGAGACGTCCTCGATCTGGGCACCGGCCCGGGCCAGCGCCTGTTCGTACAGCCGCCGGGACTCCGGGTCCTCCGGCCGGCCGGACAGGAAGGCGGCCGTTGCCGCCGCGTCGGCCTCGGCGAGGCTGGAGACCAGTTGCTGGGTGGCCACCAGCACTGGCCCCGCGTTGCTGCGGATGCGGTCGGTCCCCGAACGTAGGGCAGTCGCCGCCGCCCAGCCCGCCAGCGCGGTGGCCACGAGCAGGACAGCCGTGGCGATCGACCACAGCCGGTAGCGGCCCGGGGTCGTCGCCGCTGCGGCACGGAGACGGTTCACGAGCTGGCGCCCACCCGGCGGAGGGTGATGCGGGTCCACGCGCCGACGTTGAGGTGGTCGCCGTCGTGGAGGCGCACGGCGTCGCCCGGCTTGATGGGTGTGAGCGCACCCCGTACCACGGTGCCGTTGGTCGACCCTTGGTCGACGACCACCCAGCCGTCGAGGTTGAGGCGCAGGATGGCGTGGCGGCGCGACACCCCTGGATCCGACGGCGGCTCGCTGAGGTCGATGGCCGGGAAGATGCCCTTGGAGTCGCTGCGCCGGCCGATCAGGATCTCGTTCGAGGTGAGTGGCACCTCGCGCACCTCGGCGTCAGTGGGGAACGTCACGGTGTCGTCGGAGCTCTCGGCTTGGTTGGCCTCGAAGTACCGGTGGTCGGCCGAGACCACCGCCACCCACTCCGCGGTGACCGCTTGCGGGTCTGCGGCGGCCAGCTCGGCCGCCGGCGACGGCAGCTGCCCGGTGGAGAAGTTGAGGCCGCAGACCTCGCAGAACACGTCGTCCGGCGCGCGGGGTGCCCCGCAGTTCGGGCAGGTGGCGCCCGGCGGGACCGCCACGCTGGTCAGCACCGTGGTGCCGGCCGCCGTCGCGGCCGGATCGGCGGATGCGGGCAGCGGTGGCAGGCCGGCGGCCGCGACCGGCGCACCGCAGGTGTCGCAGTAGTCGGTGCTCTCGGACGGGTGGCCGCTCGGGCAGGTGACGGGCATGTCAGGCTCCGGTCGGGGGTGCGGGCGAGGCGGGCGGGGCGGCGGGGTCCGCCGGTTTGGCCGTCACCCGCACCGTGCGAGTCGAGCGGGTGTCGAGCGCCATCTCGTCGACGGCGGCCACACCCCGCTTGAGCCGGATCGTGCCGGTGGCGGGGTCGTCGACCTCGACGACCTTCTGGAGCAGCTTGACCGTCCCCTCGTTCCCCGACTCATGGGCCAGCTGCACGGCGCGGCCGAGCTTGACCGTCGCCGTGTCGTCGTCGCCGGCCTTGCGGGCCTCGAGCCCCTCGTGGATGGCCGAGGCCAGTTCGGCCTGCCCCGTGTAGTGGGCGACCTGAGGGCTGATCCGCGCCGAGAGGGCGTGGTCGTCGGTCCAGATGGCCTTCACCAGGGCCTGAGATATGGGCTGGCCGTCGACGACCAGGCTGACGCGGGCAGCCAGCTTCTCGTCGCCGACGTTCCCGGGCGGGACGTTCACGCACAGGTGGTAGTCACGGCTCTCGTCGCCCGCCCACGCGCCCGTGGGGAAGTCGCCGGTCAGCGCGTTCACCGGCGCCGCCTTGGCCGTCAGGTCCTCGATGGTGGGCGCCACCTGGCGCAGGAACTTGATGCTGGCACCCTGCGGCGCCCAGACGCGCAGGCGCACGTCGGCGACGGCCTTGCCGAGCGCCCGCTCGAGGAAGGCGCGGAAGTCGTCGTCCATGAGGTCAGGCTCGGCGATGATGTCGACCTCGCCCAGGAGGGCCGAGGTGATGAGCCGCAGCTCGGCCACCTCCCAGTCCGAGCCGACGCCCCGGGCGTCGCACTGGAACACGCCTTGGCAGCGCCGGAGGGCGGCCTCGAGGTTCTCGTGCGGCTCGCTCTCGTTGCGGCCGTCGGTGAGCAGGTACGCGAGCTTGATCGCGTCGGGGTGGCCGGCGAACACGTCACGGGCCATGTCGAGCCACGTCGAGATGGCGGTCCCCCCCGCGGGCTGGAGGTGCTTGGCGACCTGCACCGCCTGGGTGCGGGTATTGACGTCGGCCCGGGCCAGCGCCGGCGGCCGTCCGGTGGCGAAGGTCGGCGGGTAGAGGCAGATCGCCTCGTGGCTCCCGGAGATGACCGCGAACCACGTACCGTCGGGCAGCTCCTCGAGCGCGGCGGCCAGGGCCTGGCGGGCGGCGCGGATCTTCGTCGCCGGTTGCCCCATCGATCCGCTGGTGTCGACGATGAGCACGACGGCCTTCTCCTGCGCGGTGGCTGCCACCGCGCCGCCCTCGCCGTCGGCCGAGGTCACCGTGACCACGGCGTGCACCTCCGTGGAATCCGCCGGAAGGTACTCGTTCTGGTAGGTGGAGGCCGAGAAGTTCATGGTGTGCGTGATCCTTTCAGGGGAAGGTCAACCACCACGACGGTGATGTTGTCGGAGCCGCCGGCGTCGTTGGCGAAGGTCACGAACCGGCGGGCGAGGTCGATGCGCTCGGAAGGCTGGTCCCCGGCGGCGGCCATCAGGTGCTCCGGTTCGAGCGTGTAGTTCCACAAGCCATCGGATACGAGCAGCAGGCGGCCGCCGCCGGGCACGTCGAAGTCGACTTTGGTCGGTCGCCACGCCGGATCGGCGTCGGCTGCCACCCATCGCGTGATGACGTGGGCGTTGCGATGGGCGTAGGCGTCGGCCCGAGACATGGTTCCCGATGCGATCTGCACCTCGGCCCACGAGTCGTCGACGGTGATCTGGGAGGCGCCTTCGGGCGTCATCCAGTAGGCCCTGCAGTCCCCCAGCGTGGCCAACGTGACCCGCTCGTCGGTGACCATTGCGGCGAGGTAAGTGCACGACGGTGGACCGAGCTCCGGATGGGGCTGGAACTCGGTGGCCAGCACTGCCTCGCGGGCCGCGTCGAAGGCGGCGTCGTGGTCGCCACCCTGGGCCAGGACCGCGCAAGCGGTATCGGCCGCCGCCTGTGAGGCCACGTCCGGGTTCACCGTGGTCGACACGCCGTCGCACACGAGGGCAACCACGAAGCCGTCGCCGACGTGGACGGCCATGGCGTCCTCGTTGCGGTGATGGCGCCTGCCCTTGTCGGTGACGCCGGCCACCCCCTCCAGCTCGACCTCGAGGTGGTCGCGAAGCGCCGGGAGGCGCATGCCGCACACGGCGCAGTAGCCGTCCACCGGCTCCCCCTCGCTGCCGCACGACGGGCAGGCGACCACGGCGGGCCGGCCCGCGGTCGGCGCCGGCTCCTCCGCCGGCAGGGCCCGACCCTCGACGAACGGCAGCTCGGTGCCGCACGCCTCACAGAACCGGTCGCCGGCAACGATGGGCTCCCCACATGTGGGGCAGGCAGCAGCGATGTCGATGGCCACCGTCACACGACCGACAGGGGTCGCACCTGGTTGGCCCGGTCGACCAGCCGCCACCGTTGCGGGTCGTCGGGGCTGAGCTTGGCGAGGGTCCGGTACGCCCGCTCGAGTCCCTCGCGAACGCCTTCTTCGTCGAGGCGCACGCCGCGCACCGACACCGACGGCTGGGGTTTCACCGATCCGGAAGTGATCCCCTCGAGCGCGGCTTCGAACAGCTCGACGTCGAGCTGCGCGGCCTGGCGGCCGGCGGCCCGGACCTGCTCGAGCACCTGTCCGGCCTCGGCGAAACGCGCCGCGCCGACCAGGGCTCGGACGGCGGCCAGCTGGGCCTCGCGGTGGGCCCGGTGGGTGGAAGGCACCCGGGAGAAGGCGGCCAGCGCGCCGGGCACGTCGTCGGCCTTGAGACGGCAGCGGGCCAGACCGGTCGCCGCGCCGACGTAGGAGGGGTCGACGGTGGACACCACGTCGTAGAGCGCGGCAGCGGCGGCGATGTTGCCGGCCCGCTCGGCGGCGATGGCCGCGGCCAGCTTGGGCGCCAGCTCGCCCGGGACCTCGAACAGGCAGCGGTCGAACGCCTTGACGGCCTCGTCGGCCTCGGCTGCGTCGAGGGCCATGGCGCCGCGCAGCCACGCCACCCGCCACTCCCACGGGTCGTCGGCCTCGATGCGGCTCAGCTCGGCGGCGGCCTCGTCACGCCGGCCGAGCTCCATGTATGCCCGGGCCCGGCGTAGGCCCAGCTCCACCGTCTCGGACACCTGTTGGAGGGCCAGGGCGTCGGCGATGCTGCGCAACACCGCCTCGGGGTCGTCGTTGGAGAGGTTGGACACGAAGCCGGCCGCGGGGTCGGCCGGGTCGACGGTGAGCACCGGCAGGCCGTCGTCGGCGGGGGCGCCGGCGAAGACCGCGCTGGGCCCGGGCTGCGGCGTGCCGGTGGCCACGGCCACTACCTCGCGCAGGACGCCCACCAGTTGGTCCGACAGCTCGGGCACCGACTGAAAGCGGTCGTCGGGGTGCTGGGCCGTCGCCTTCAGCAGCAGGCGGTGGAAGGACGGGTTGGCGGCCAGGGCCGGGTGCTGGGCCGGATCGGGCAGCGTGTGCTGATAGGTCGACTGGTAGCCCTTGAAGTCCATGGTCAGCACGGCGAGAGTGCGGCCGATGGTGTAGACGTCCGAGGAGATCGAGGGCCCGAGGACGGCGATCTCGGGCGCCTGGAAGCCCACAGTGCCGTAGACGTCGCCCGAGGGGTCGTCGAGGCGGCGCACGCCGCCCAGGTCGATGAGCTTCACCTGGTCGCCGACCTGGATCAGGTTGTCCGGCTTGAAGTCGCAATAGACCATGCCCCGGCGGTGCAGGTACGTGAACGCCGGCATGATGGCCAGCACGTAGGCGATGGCCCGGTCGACCGGCAACGGGTCGGGCGCGCCGCCGTTGGCCTCGCGCCGCTGCTTGAGAATCTGCTTGAGCGACGGGCCGCCGACGTACTCCATGACGATGTAGCCGGCGCCGGCGTGGGTGACGAAGTTGAAGATCTTGACGATGTTGGGGTGCTCGATCTCGGCCAGGTACCGCCGCTCGGCGACGGCCACGGCCATGGCCGCCTCGTCGCCGGAGTCGAGGAGGCCCTTGAGCACCGACCACCGGTCGTTGACGGCCTTGTCCCGGGCCAGGTAGATCCAACCCAGGCCGCCGTGGGCCAGAGCGCCGACGACCTCGTACTGGCGCCCCACCAGGTCGCCGGGGTTCAGCTTGGGGACGAAGTCGAAGGCGTTGCGGCACTTGGGGCAGAAGCCCCTGAGCCGGCCGGGCTGGCGGCCCTTTCTCCGCCCGACCGGTGATCCGCAGTTGGAGCAGAACCGCTTCTCCTCGGCCACCTCGGGGTTGGCCATCACGATGGTCGCCGGGTCGACCGACGGCGCCGGCGGTACGTCGACCACGCCGGCGCCGATCGTCGACCGCCGGCTCGTCGTGCGGGTCCGCCCGCTGACCGTCCGGCGGGAACCCCCGGAGCGGGTGGATCCCGTCTCGAGGTTGCGGGGGGGCCCGATCAGCGCCGCGGGTGCGGCGGTGACCGCGGGGTTGGCCAGGCCCTTGGCCGGCGCCTTGTGGGCGGGCACGGCGACAGGGTCCGGTGCCTTGGTGCCGCAGGTGTCGCAGTACCCGTCGGAGAGGATCCGGCCGGTGCAGCCCGCCTCGGCGCATCGCTGCATGGTCATCGGCGGCCTCCACCGGAAGGGGGCAGCTCGATCGCTTTCCCGTACTCCCGTACGAGGACCTCCGCTCGGCGCACGTCGCAACGGTACGCGTACAGCGCCTCCCTGGCTGAACGGTAGAGGGAGGTGAGCCCCGGATCCTCGGCCAGACCGAGGGCGCCGGCCTTGGCCCGGAAGGCGTCGAGCAGCCCCCGGAGGTCGTTGCGGCGCTGGAGGGGAGCCCGGTTGGCGGCGGCGACGGCATCGGCCCGGGCGCGCAGGGCGCCGGCCTCCTCCAGCCACTGCTCCAGGCTCTTGGCCGCCGCCGGCCACGCGCCGGCGTGGGCCTGGGAACGGATGCGGGCCAGCCACGGCCGCAGGGCACGGTCGCCGGTATCGAGGGTGGAGAGGTCGAGCGGCGCGACGAGGCCGCCCGGGTCGACGATGCGGTCCTCGGCGGCGGCCTTGGCGCCGGCGCCGGCGGTGATGAGCCGCTCCAGCTCCTCGAGGCGGGTGGCGGCCGCGTCCAGATCGGTTCCGATCCCGGCCCGCGTCCGGGCCAGTGAGGCCAGCCGCTCCTCCACCCGCGCCACCAGCCGCTCGGCCTCGTCGAGGTGGGCGCCAAGGGGGTCCGACGTCGCCTGGGCGGTGACGTCGTCGACGACGGTGCGGGCCGCAGCGAGCTCCGGGTCACCGGGCATGCCAAGGGTTTCCGCGGTGTCGCCCGCCTTCACCAACCGCCCCCGCAGGGCGTCGAGGCGGGGGACCGCATTGCGCCAGGCCGTTCCCAGCTGGGCGATCAGCGTCGACGCCCGCTCGGCGTCGGCCTCGAGGGTGCGCAGCAGTGGCCCGCTGACGTCGACCAGCCGGGCCACCCCCTCGCGGTCGTTCCTGCCGAGCGCGGCCTCCAGCTTCTCGCCGGCCTCGCTCAGCTCCGGATACCGGGTCCACAGCCCCTCCACCAGGGCGGCGGCCTCTTGGGCGACCTTGGCCGACCGGCCCCGTAGCTGGTCACGGTCGCGCACGAGGGCCAGCTCGGGCGACGCGTCGATGTGGTAGAGCGTCTCCGCCAGCCGGGTGATCCCGTTGCGGAGTGCCGGTGCGGCCTGCATCGGGTCAGGTCGCGCCGGGCTCATCGGACCATCCTTCTACGGATCGACGATCATTAGAATTGCGGTATCGCCCACCAGCTCCTGTCCCCGAACGGCCATATGGCCAACGACCTGGCCGGCATGCGCAAGCGGGCGTTGTGGGTCGCCCTGGGCCTCAACGGCGCCTTTCTCGTCGTGGAGGTGGTGGCCGCCGGGGTCTTCGGCTCTCTCGCCCTTCTGGCCGACGCCGCCCACATGGGCTCCGACGTGGCCGCGCTGGCGATCGCCCTCGTCGCGCAGCGCCTCATCGAGCTGCCGGCCACGGCTCGCCACAGCTACGGCCTCCAGCGAGCGGATGTGCTGGCCGCCCAGCTCAACGGCTTCGGCCTGGTCGCCGTCACCGCCTGGATCTTCTACGAGGCGTGGCAGCGCTTCGGCGAGCCGGTCGAGGTGGTCGGCGGCGGGCTCCTGGCCGTCGCCCTGGGCGGCCTCGGCGTGAACGCGGTCAGCGCCTGGTTGCTGGCCCGGGCCCGGGGCCGCAGCCTGAACATGCACGGTGCGTTCGCCCACATGGCCGCCGACGCCGTCAGCTCGCTCGGCGCCGTGCTCGCCGGCGTTGCCGTGCTGGTCTGGGGCGCGACGTGGGCCGACGCCGCCGTTTCGGTGGTCATCGGCGTACTGGTGCTGTGGTCGGCGTGGGGCCTGCTGCGCGATGCCACCCAGGTGCTCCTCGAAGGCACGCCGCGGGGTCTCGACGCGGCGGCCGTGGAAGCGGCCCTGGTCGCCCAGGAGGACGTCGAGCGGGTTCACCACCTGCACCTGTGGAACCTGGCCTCGGACACGCCGGCGCTCTCCGGCCACGTCGTGCTGCGGGGCGGGATGACCCTCCACGACGCCCAGGAGCGCGCCAATGACCTGAAGGTCATGCTCGCCGAGCGGTTCGGCATCGACCACTCGACCCTCGAGCTCGAGTGCCACCCCTGCACTCCGTCGCCGGCGAGCGACGTCGTGCGCTGGCGTTAGGGCCTCCGAACCGCATGCGATCCTGGTCGGGTGCAGCCCAGCTCTTGATCGACGGGAGGAAATGCCGGTCTCTCGCCTCGTCGTCCACCGCTCCGAACGTGCCGACGCCCTCGTCGGGGCGCTCGGTGACGTCCTGAGCGCCGGCCTGCCCGACCCGCTCGAGACCGAGGTCATCTCCGTGCCCACTCGGGGCGTCGAGCGGTGGCTCACCCAACGGCTCTCCGGTCGCCTGGGGGCGTCGCCGGGACGGGCCGACGGCGTGTGCGCCAACGTCGACTTCCCCTTCCCCGGCCGGCTCATCGGCGGGGCCGTTGCCGCCGCGTCAGGGGTCGGCCGCGACGAAGACCCCTGGCTGGCGGAGCGGGCGGTGTGGCCGCTGCTCGAGATGATCGACGCCGGCATGGACGAGCCGTGGCTGGCGATGGTCGCCGGCCACCTCGGGGGCAGCACCCGGTCACGCCGGTTCAGCACGGCGCGTCACGTCGCCGACCTGTACGACCGCTACGCCGTCCACCGCCCGGAGATGCTCCGTGAATGGGCTGCCGGCGCCGACGCCGACGACTCCGGCGCCTACCTGCCCGCCGACTGCCGCTGGCAGGCGGAGCTGTGGCGACGGCTCCGCGCACGGATCGGCGCCCCCGGACCGGCCGAACGCCTCGAGCACGCCTGCGGCCGCCTCGTCGCTCATCCCTCGCTCGTCGGCCTCCCCGAGCGGGTCTCGGTGTTCGGCCTCACCCGTCTCCCCGCCAGCTACCTGCAGGTGCTTCGCGCCCTGGCCGTCCACCGCGACGTCCACCTGTTCCTGCTCCACCCGTCGCCTGTCCTGTGGGACCGCGTCGCCGCCGCCGGTCCCCCGCCCCGCCGTCGGGCCGACGACCGGACCGCCGGCCTGGTGCGCCATCCGCTGCTGGCGTCGTGGGGACGTGACGCCCGGGAGATGCAGCTCGTCCTCGCCGGCGGCGACCATCGGTCGACCGACCGCCACCACCCCGTTCCCGCCGACGCCGCGGCCACCCTTCTCCACCGCGTCCAGCACGCCGTGCGCGACGACGAGCCGCCGCCCGGCGAGCCGCTGCCGGACGACACCGATCGACGCCCGCCGCTCGACCCCGCCGACCGCAGCATCCAGGTCCACGCCTGCCACGGCTCGGCCCGCCAGGTCGAGGTCGTGCGGGACGCCGTCCTCCACCTGCTGCTCGACGACCCGACGCTGGAACCACGCGACGTCATCGTGATGTGCCCCGACATCGAGGCCTTCGCCCCCCTGATCCACGCCACCTTCGGCGCCGGCGCCGACCCCGACGACGACGACGAGCCCACCCCCGACCTCCGAGTCCGGCTGGCCGACCGGTCGCTGCGCCAGACGAACGCCGTGCTCGGCGCGGTGTGGAACCTCCTCACCCTGGCCGACAGCAGGGTGACCGCCTCGATGGTCGTCGACTTCGCCGGCCGCGACCCGGTCCGGCGCCGGTTCCGCCTCGACGATGGTGACCTGGCCCGCATCAGCGAGTGGGTTGCGGCGACGGGGATCCGCTGGGGCTTCGATGCCCGCCACCGGGCGCCCTTCCAGCTCGACGGTCTGGCCCAGAACACCTGGAGCGCCGGAGTGGACCGCGTGATGCTCGGCGTCGCCATGGCCGACGAGGACCAGCGCCTGGTCGGCGGCGTCGTCCCTCTCGACGACGTCGAGAGCGGATCCATCGACCTGGCCGGCCGCGTCGCGGAGATGGTCGACCGGCTCCAGGCGGCGGTCGACTCGCTGACCGGTCCGCAGGCCATCGACTGCTGGGTCGACGCGGTGGCCGGCGCGGCCGACGCCCTCACCGCCACGGCCAGCGACGACGGCTGGCAGCGCACGCAGCTGCAGCGCCTGCTCGACGACGTGCGCGCCGAGGCCGCCGGCAGCTCCGTCCGCCTCGAGCTGGCCGAGTTCCGATCGCTGGTCGCCGACCGCCTCCGCGGCCAGCCCACGAGGGCCAACTTCCGGACCGGCCACCTCACCGTCTGCACCCTTGTGCCGATGCGCTCGGTCCCCCATCGCGTCGTGTGCCTGCTCGGGCTCGACGACGACGCCTTCCCCCGCAGGACCGAGCGCGACGGCGACGATCTCTTGCTCGCCGACCCACTGGTCGGCGACCGCGACGGCCGGAACGAGGACGTCCAGCTCCTGCTCGACGCGCTCCTCGCCGCCACCGAGCGCCTGGTGATCACCTACGCCGGCCGCGACGAACGCACGAACGCCGAGCGCCCGCCGGCGGTGCCCGTCGGCGAGCTGCTCGGCGTGATCGACCGCACCGTTCGCCTCGACGGCGGCGCGCCCGCCCGCTCACAGGTGGTCGTCCATCATCCCCTCCAGCCCTTCGACGGGCGCAACTTCACGCCCGGGCGCCTCGTCCCCGACCGCCCGTGGAGCTTCGACGCCGTCACCCTCGAAGGGGCGAGGGCCCTCGCCGGCGAACGGACGCGGCGGGCGCCGTTCCTCGCCACCGCGCTCCCACCGAGGGGCGGCGACGTCATCGAGGTCGACCAGCTGGTCCGCTTCGTCGAGCATCCGGTGCGGGCCTTCCTGCGCCAGCGCCTCGGCATCTCCCTGGGCGACTGGAGCGTCGACCTCTCCGACGCCCTGCCGGTCGACCTGGACGGCCTCGAGTCGTGGCAGGTCGGCGACCGCATCCTCCAGGCCCGCCTGTCGGGCGTCCCCATGGACGCCTGCATCGCCGCCGAGCTGGCCCGTGGCCATCTGCCACCGGGCGCGCTGTCCGAGTCGGCGCTGGCCAGGATGCGACCGACCATCGACCAGCTCGTGGCCGTGGCGCCCATCGGCGAGGCGGACAGCGCGGAGGTGAACATCGGCCTCGACAACGGCCGCGTCCTCGTCGGGACCGTCCCGGGCATCGTGGGCGACGTCGTCCGCACCATCACCTACAGCAGGCTCAAGCCCAAGCACCGGCTGGCGGCGTGGGCCCTCTACCTGGCGCTGGAGGCCCGCTCCGACGTCGTCACCATCGGCCGCCGCCGGGACAGCGGCGAGCCGCGCACGACGATCAGCATCGCCAGCCTGCGAGCCGGCGCCCTCGGCCAGCCCACCGCCAGACGCCACCTCCACGACCTCGTCGCCCTCTACGACGCCGGCCTGTGCGAACCATTGCCGCTCTACTGCGCCACGTCGGCGGCCTACGCTGTCGCCCCGGCCGACAAAGGCACCGCTGCCGCCCGGAAGGCCTGGGAGACCAGGAAGTACCCCGGCGAGGGTGCCGAGCCCGAGCACCGGTTCGTCCTGGGGAAGGTGCCGGCCTTCGACGAGCTCGTCGAGGACCCGCGGTTCGAGCAGTGTGCCCGCCGGCTGTGGACCGGCGTGCTGGCCGCGGAGACGGTGGAGGACCGGTGACTGTCCCCGCATTCGACGCCTGCGGCCCGCTCCCGTCGGGGATCACCGTCCTCGAGGCCAGCGCCGGCACCGGCAAGACCTTCACCATCGCCGCCCTCGCCACCCGCTACGTCGCCCATGGCCTCCCGGTCGATCACCTGCTCCTCGTCACCTTCACCCGCATGGCCACGAGCGAGCTGCGCGACCGCGTGCGTGAGCGGATGGTGTCGACCGAGCAGGGTCTGTCGCGCGCCCTGCTCGGCGTGGCCCCCGACCCGGCCGACAGCGTCCTGGGCCTGCTCGCCAGCGGCGCCGAGGACGAGGTGCGCCGGAGGCGCGCCCGCCTCACCACGGCCCTGTCCAACTTCGACGCCGCGACCATCGCCACCACTCACGGTTTCTGCCAGCACGTCCTGAACGGCCTCGGCGTGGCCGGCGACGTCGAGGGTGACGTGGTCTTCGTCGAGGACACCCGCTACCTGGTCGACGAGGTCGTGACCGACCTGTACGTCCGGTTCTTCCACCGGCCCGGCAAGCAGGCGCCCTTCACCCTCAAACAGGCGAAGAGGATCGGCGAGCTGGCGGTGGCCAATCCCGATGCCGCCCTGGTACCCGCCGACGCCCCCCACGACAGTGCGGCTCAGCTGCGGTGGCGGCTGGCCACGAGAGTCCGCGAGGAGGTCGACCGTCGCCGGCGCCTCGCCGCCGCCCTCACCTACGACGACCTCCTGACCCGTCTCCGCGCCACGCTCGCCCACCCGGTGCGGGGGGAGACCGCGTGCCGGCGCCTCCGCGAGCGCTACCACGTGGCGCTGGTCGACGAGTTCCAGGACACCGACCCGATCCAGTGGGAGATCATGCGGCGGGCCTTCGCCGGGCCCGAGTCCACCCTCGTGCTCATCGGGGACCCCAAACAGGCGATCTACGCCTTCCGCGGCGCCGACGTCTACGCCTACCTGGAGGCCGCTCGCACGGCCGGTGCCAAGGCCACCCTGGAGGTGAACTGGCGCAGCGACCAGGATCTGCTCGACGCGTTCGGTGCCCTCTTCGGCGGTGCCCGGCTCGGGCACCAGGACATCGTCCACCGAAAGGCCAAGGCGGCGCCCGGCAACTGCGGCCGGCGCATGGCCGGCGCGCCGCTGCGGGTCCGAGTGCTCCACCGGGAGGACGGCCTGGTGAAGCTGACACCCAAGGGCTTCGCCAGCCTCAACCACTCCCGGGCCCTCGTCGCCGCCGATCTCGCCGGCGACGTCGTCCGCCTGCTCAGCTCACGGGTCGAGGTCGACGGCCGACCGGTGCGCCCGGGCGACATCGCCGTGCTCGTCCAGCGCAACGACGACGCCCATGCCGTGCGCGACGCCCTCGACGACGCCGGTGTGCCCGGCGTCGTCACTGGGGCGGGCAGCGTCTTCGGCACCGCTGCCGCGCAGGACTGGGTTCGCCTGCTGGAGGCCATCGAGCGGCCGGCGGCGGCGAGCACGGCAAGGGCCGCGGCGCTGAGCGCCTTCATGGGGTGGACGGCCGAGCGGGTGGCCCTCGCCGGCGAGGTCGAGCTCGAGGAGCTCCACGCCGGGCTGCACCGGTGGGCCCTCGTCCTGCGCCTCCGGGGTGTCGCCGCCCTGTTCCAGACGATCAGCCGCCAGGAGCGGCTGGACCGCCGGGCGCTTCAGCGGACGGAGGGCGAGCGCGAGCTCACCGACCTACGACATATAGCGCAGCTCCTGCACGACGTCGCCACCGCGGAGCAGCTCGGGGTCACCGCGCTCACCGCGTGGCTTCGAGAGCGCGTCGACGAGGTCAAGGAGGAAGGTGGCACCGACGAACGCAGCCGGCGCCTCGAGTCCGACGCCGAGGCCGTGCAGGTCCTCACCATCCACCGGAGCAAGGGCCTGGAGTTCCCGGTCGTGTACTGCCCGTACCTCTGGGACGCCGGCCACGTGTTCGAGGACGACCCCCCGATCTTCCACGACGACGCCGGCCGGCGGACGATCGACGTCGGCGGCGGCGGGGCGAACACCGACTCGGCGTGGTGCCACCTGGTCGAGCGCCGGGGCGAGGACCTGCGTCTTGCCTATGTGGCGCTCACCCGGGCCCGCCACCAAGCCGTCGTCTGGTGGGCGGGCAGCCAGCGGGCGCCCGACTCGGCGCTGGGCCGGCTCCTGTTCTGCCGCGACGGCGATGGAAACGTCCGCCCCGAGGGCCGGTTCCTCCCGGCCGACGACAAGGTCGTCGCCCGCTTCGGGGAGCTGGCCCAGGCCGCGCCCGGCTGCATCAGCGTCGAGCGGGTGCGCGGGGACGCCGGCGCGGTGTGGGTCGACGACGACCCGGGCGACGTCGAGCTGGTGGCCGGACGGTTCGACCGCACGCTCGACGCCACGTGGCGACGGACGTCCTACAGCGGCATCACCTCGGCGGTTCACGAGCCGGTGGTGGGCAGCGAGGCCGAGCAGCGACGTGAGCCCGACGAGGTCGTCGTCACGCCGGCGGCCGGCGAGGACGCCTTGCGTGCCGTCCCGTCGCTGCTTTCGGCCATGCCGGGCGGCACAGACGTGGGAACGTTCGTCCACGGCGTGCTCGAGGGCACGGACTTCACGGCTGCGGACCTCGAGGGCGAGCTGTGGGGGTCCCTGGAGCACAACGCGGCACGGGAGGCGGTCGAGGTGGGCGACCGGGCGCTCGTCGTGCGAGGGGTGGCGGCCGCCATCGAGACGCCTTTGGGACCAGTGGTGGGCGAGATGCGCTTGCGCGACGTCGGCCGGTCCGAACGCGTCGACGAGCTGAGCTTCGAGCTGCCCCTGTGCGGCGGTGACACGCCGGCGGGTAGCTTGGCCGTCGACGCGGTCGGCGAGTTGCTGTCGCGGCACCTCGCCGCCGCCGATCCCTTCGCCGGCTACGCCTCCCGGCTGTCGGACCCGGTGCTGCAGACCGGGCTGCGGGGCTACCTGTCCGGCAGCCTCGACCTGGTCCTGCGCACGCCCGACCGCCGCTACGCCGTCGTCGACTACAAGACCAACTGGCTGGGCGCCGATGGTGAACCGCTCAGCGCCTGGCACTACCGGCCGGCGGCGCTGGTCGACGCCATGTACGCCGCGCACTATCCCCTGCAGGCGCTGCTCTACACCGTGGCCCTGCACCGCTACCTCCGCTGGCGGGTCGACGGCTACGACGTGGAACGGGATCTTGCCGGCGTCCTGTACCTCTTCGTGCGCGGGATGGTCGGCGCGGCCACGCCGACGGTCGACGGCGTGCCGTGCGGCGTGTTCGGCTGGCGCCCGCCGGCACCCCTGGTCGAGGCCTTGAGCGACCTCCTGGACCGGGGTACGACATGATCGCCACCGACGAGCCGTTCGACGCACGGCTGGCGCTCGGCGCCACCGGGCTGCTGCGCACGTTCAACGAGGCCGGTGTCCTGGTCGCGGCCGACGTCCACGTGGCCCGGCGCCTGGGCCGACTCACCGACGAGGTCGACGAAGCCGTGCTGCTGGCCGCGGCGTTCGCCGTTCGGGCTCCTCGTCTCGCCCACGTGTGCACCGACCTGGCCACCGTGCGCGAGCGGGTGGCGGTCGACACCGACCTGCCGGTGGACATCACCGCGCTGCCGTGGCCCGAGCGGTGGGTCGAGGCGGTTTCGGAGAGCCCCCTCGTGGCCACCGGCGCCCCGTTGCGCCTCGTCGGCACTCGCCTGTACCTCGACCGCTACTGGCGGGACGAGCAGCAGGTCGCCGACGACCTGGTGGGGCGTGGTCGGCTGGAGGCGCCGGAGGTCGACCACGACCTGTTGTCGGCAGGATTGCACCGGCTGTTCGAGCCGCCGGCGCCCGACGACCAACGCGTGGCCGCGGCCACCGCTGTCCTCCGCCGCTTCACCGTGGTCGCCGGCGGGCCGGGCACAGGCAAGACCACGGCGGTGGCGCGAGTGCTGGCTCTGCTCCACGACCAAGCGGTGCACGCCGGCCAACGCCCACCGCTCGTGGCCCTCGCCGCGCCGACGGGCAAAGCCGCCGCCCGCCTCGAGGAGGCGGTCCACGAGGAGGCCAGGCGCCACGACATCGCCGACGCGGCGAAGGCCTGGCTGCTCCAACTGCCGGCCGTGACCCTGCACCGCCTCCTCGGCTGGCAGCCGGGCAACCGGGCCCGCTTCCGCCACGACCGGAGGAACCGCCTCCCCCACAGTGTCGTGGTGGTCGACGAGACGTCGATGGTGGCCCTGACGATGATGGCCAGGCTCCTCGAGGCCGTCCGCCCGACCGCCCGCCTCGTCCTGGTCGGCGACCCGGACCAGCTCGCCTCCGTAGAGGCCGGCGCCGTCCTCGGCGACATCGTCGGGCCCGCGGTCGGGGCACTCGAACCGCCAGCCGGAGCGGCGCTCTCGAAGAGCATCGTGGTGTTGCGCAAGGTCCACCGGTTCGGCGGCGCGATCGCCGACCTGGCCGAGGCCGTCCAGCGGGGCGACGCCGGGGCTGCGCTCGACGTCCTCGCCGGCGACCAGGACGACGTCGTGTGGGTGCCGTTCGACGTCGCCACCGCCGGCCGGCGTGCCCTGCAACCCGTCCGAGACGCCGTCGTCGACACCGGCCGCGGCGTTTCCGAGGCCGCGGCCGCGGGCCGCGGCCGAGACGCCCTGGCCGCCCTCGGCCGGTTCCGCCTCTTGTGCGCCCACCGCCTCGGCCCCTACGGGGTGGCGACGTGGACTGCCCAGGTCGAACGCTGGCTGGGCCTCACCGCCACCATCGGGTGGTACGCCGGCCGGCCCGTGCTCGTCACCGAGAACGACTACGGGCTGGGGCTCTACAACGGCGACAGCGGCGTGGTGATCGCGCCCGCCGGCGGCGGCGGAGTCACGCTGCGCGCCGTCTTCGAGCGCCGTGGCCAGCTCCTCGAGCTCACGCCGCAACGTTTGCCCTCCGTCGACACCGTCTACGCCATGACCGTCCACAAGGCCCAGGGCTCCCAGTTCGACGAGGTCGCCGTCCTCCTCCCGGACCCGGCGTCCGCCATCCTGACGAGGGAGCTTCTCTACACCGCGGTCACGAGAGCCCGCCGGCGCCTGATCATCGTGGGCACCCGGGAAACGGTGCGAGCGGCGATCGAGCGCCCCATCGCCCGGGCCTCGGGTCTCTCCGACCGGCTCTGGGGGGACGCAGGCGCCTTTCCGTAGTCGGCAGGCGCGCCCCTACTGGGCGTTCGCCTTCCCGACCTGGCCTTGCTCGATGAGGATCACCTGCTTGTTCCCGGAGAGCAGCGCCGTGTCGATCGGCGCGGCGACGGCGATGATCAGCGCGGCCACCACTGCCGGCCGCCGCAGTGCGGCGGCCAAGCCCACAGGTCGGGCGGGCATCGCCGCTTTCGGCGCAGAAGGAGCGGGGACGGTTGGGGCGTCGCTGCGCCAGCGGCGCACTGCGGACTCGAGCAGAGGCACCACGGCGCACACGACCGTGAGGCTCGACAGGATCGCAACCTTGATCCCGAACTCGGTCTGCTGGGAGTAGATGAGCGCGGCGGCCACTGCGGCGACCGCGGCGCCGTAGAGGACGCGGGCCTCGGGTGCCTTGGGGGCGGTCTGGGGGTCGGAGATCATGAAGAAGACGAAGACCAGCACCTCGGCCGACAGGGCTACGTTCACCCAGTACTCCATGCCGCCGATCGGACCGTCGTGCCAGATGGCGATGAACTCCCGCCCACTCAGTGCGAAGAGCCCGATCAGGACGGTGAAGGTCACCATGAAGGACACCGCCATCGGGATCATCTTCACGGCGCGCAGGATCCAGAGGGCGCCGAACACGATGACCAGGTACGCCAGGACCTGGCCCAGGATGCTGGGGCCCCACCAGAGGTACTGCGCGAAGACATGGTTCGGCCCGACCACGAGCAGGCACCAGACGATGCCGATGTTCGAAGGGTTGAAAAGGTGCCGTCCCGTCGGGCGGATCAGGTGCTTGGACAGCAACGACACGACTCCGGCGAGGATGAAGAACTGGATACCGTTCAGGCTCCAGTAGTCGCCGTGCACGGTGCCGGAGGCGCGCATGATGAGGGCGATGCTGCTGCCGGTGAGGACGCCACTCGCCGGCCAGGCCAGAATGCGCGTGTTCCGGAAGGTGATGACCCCCTCGATGAGCCCGCACACTGCCATCGAGATGAGGATCTGGGCGATGGACACCTTGAAGTCGAGCAGCGTCTGGCCCAGGACATGAAGGGTGATTACGACCGTCGACAGCTTCAGGCGAGGGTCTCGGCGGTTCGGGAGGATCACCGGGATCCTCTGGCCTCTCACCGACACGTGGCGGGAGGGGGCCGGAGCCGGCGGGGCTTTGGTGGGCGCGGTCATGGCTGGCGCAGCGTCGCCGCCGAGTAGGCGCTGTCGATGATCGGGCACCAGACGACCAGCGATCGGTAGCGGGCGGGGTTCACGTCCGGGGGGATGGTGAAGTTGAGGGACCCGGTGGTCACGTCCAGTGGCGCGACCCACACTGATGGCGCGTTCATGTACTGCTCGGTCGTGCGCGGCGCCTCCAGCGGGCTGAAGCGGAGCTCCAGGTCGATGTTGGCGGTGACGAAGAACGAGTCGAGGCGCAGGAGGTGCCTCCCGTCCGCGGTCTGGTAGATGTTCACCGTACCCGTGCCGACCTGATCGATCCGGTACAGCGAACCGGTGAACACGAGCCTGGTGTCGGGGGCGCTCATCGCGGGCAGTGGCGGCTCGATCAGCGGCACGTCCACCTGCTGGTCGACAGTGAGGGTCCACGGGCCGTCGGCGGTCACCTCGAGGGCCACCGCGCCCTTGCGAACGCCGTACCCGGTGTCGGCGCCCGGGCAGGCGGCATCGATGATCGGCCGCGGCTGTCCCGGCACCCGTACCCGGAGACGTCCGGTCTCACAGCTCCACTTCGCCCGCCACTGCAGCGCGTCCTGACTGACGGTGAAGGGAGTCGTCGTCGTCGTGCCGTTGCCCTGGAGCTTGGTGAGGCCCTGCCACCAGGGTTGGGACTTCAGGACGCTCTGGTTCTGCGCCGGTGCCGTCGTCTGGGTCGGCGCCGCTTCTGCCAGCTCCCCCGCCTCCCGGCTGGCCGCCGTCGGACGGGCCTCGGGGCTCTCCGAGCCCCACAGGCGCTCGCGCGCGCCGAGGAAGTTGCCGCCTACCAGGGCGCTGGCCAGCACGGCGACGAGGCCGAACACGCTGAGCAGCCGCTGGGTACGCGGCGTCGAGGAGCCGGGGAGGGCGAGATCGGTCATGGCAGCGGAGTCCCCGCAAGTCCGATACCCAGCGAACGGCCGGCGGACACTCAGGCACCCCCGGTGATGGGATCGAGACGCAGCTCTTCGGCCGTGATGTCCTCCAGTCGCCGGCGTCGGGTCTCCACGCCGAAGATAGCCATCGCCACCGCACCCACCGCGAGCGGCAGGGCGCCGATCAGGGCGGTGGTGGCGATGGACGGCGGGGCGGCGCCGGCCACCACCAGACCGATGACTGCGACCCCGCCCAACTTGCTGGCTCCGGCGGCGAGGCCCGTTCCTCGGGACCGGATGCGGGTCGGGAACGTCTCCGACGCGTAGGCGACGAGGACGGCGAGGATCGAGCTGATGCCGGTGATGGGCAGGATGAGCAGGAGGTCGAGGACGGCCCGGTTGTCGGCCACCCGGTCGCCGAGGACCACGAAGCCGATCAAAGAGGCCGCGGTGATCAGGCCGAGGACGATCATCGTCTTCTTGCTGCTCCAGAAGCCGTAGAGGAAGGCGATGAGGAACGTTGCCGGGAAGCCGAGCAATGCCGAGTCGCGCAGGATCGTCGACGACGTGACCTCGTCGAAGCCGAGGCGCTGCAGGTTCGAGGGGATCCACAGCTGGAAGCCGAACGTCACCAGGCCGACCCCCAGCCCGAGGAGGGTGACGACCCCCGACAACCCCCGGAAGGGCCCGGCGACGAGCTGTCCCCATCCCGCCTTGACGCCTTCCTCGACGTCGAGCTCGGAGTCGCCGGTCACCGCCAGGCCGGCGCCGTAGCGCTCCATGACCGCCCGTGCCTCGGCGTCGCGACCGTTCTGGATGAGGAACCTCGGCGATTCCGGGATCCAGCGGTTGAGGACGATGAGCAGGAGCCCGGTGGGCAGCCCCAGGAGCCACAGCATCCGCCAGCCATAGGTCGGCGTCAGCTCTGCCGACAGCCAGCTGGTGATGATGTAGGCGCCGGCGACGTCGCCACCGACGAGGACCATGAGCCATCCCCGATGGCGGGACGGGACGGTCTCGGCGAGCAGGGCGAAGGTGATGGGGAGCATGCCGCCCACGCCCAGACCCATGACGAAGCACATGAAGAAGTTCCAGCGGAAGTCGGGCATGGACCCGCACACCGCCGTGGCGATGAACAGCACGCCGGCCAGGAGAATGGAGGCCCGACGGCCGACCCTGTCGCCGAGCCATCCCCAGATGAACGATCCCAGCACCGTCCCGGTGATGCCGAAGAGAGGCAGGTAGGCCACGGGTACCGTGCCCGAGGGGTTCAGGGCCGACTTCAGCCCGTACTCACGGGCCATGCCGGGGACCACGAAGCTGAGGGTCACCGGCTTCATCACGTCGATCGTCACCGCCCCGGCCAGGACGAGCAGCAGCCCGACGTGCGCCTTCGAGAGCCTGGCGTCGTCCAGAGCCCGGACCCGGATGCGGGCCGGCGTGGCGGGCGTGGCCGACAACGACGGGAAGAGGCCGTAGAGCGTCGCGGCCAAGCCGACGAGGATCAGGGCCATGCCCAGCTTCATGGGGAGGTCCATGGCCATCCCCGACAGCCGATAGCCCATGTCCGCCGCACCGAAGTACATCGGTAGATGCAAGATGACGCCCGCGGTCACCGCCGCCGTCCCCACCCAGAAGGCGACGGGATGGTGGAACCTCAGACCTCCCGTCGCCGTTCGGGCCATCCCCTGAGCTTATGGACGCCGCGTATCGAGTGTGTAGAGACCGCGTACGGGCAGCTCTGTCGCCGTCCCCCACCTCGCCACGCTGACGGTGCGGCGAAGGATCTGCGTCGCCCGCTCGTCTCAAGGGCATGACTCGATTCCGAATCGCCCTCGCCGTCGCCATTGCCGCCGCCGCGCTCGCCCTCCCGGGCCGCGTCGGCGCTCAGACGACCTCGACGTCGTCCACCACCTCGACGTCGACGACCTCGACATCCACATCCACATCCACATCCACATCCACATCCACATCGACATCGACATCGACATCGACATCGACGACCGTTCCGTGCCCGCCGGAGCGATGCAGCGCGTCCCCGCCCACCGCCTACCTCTCGGGCGCGAGAGGCGAGGTCGCCGGAGAGCAGGGCTCGTCGTGCTGGTCCGGTGGCCAAGGGGGGACCGCCGTGTGCCGGGACTTGCTCTTCCGCGACCCCTCGGCGACGCTGACGGTGACGCGTGGCGAGCTGTTGTCCTTGCGCTTCACCACCTCGGAGCGAGCCCCGTGAGCTGGTGCTCCACCGCCACGACCGTCTCGACGGGCACCGCCAGCCGGTCTTCGCGGGAACAGAGACCGTCCTGGCCGCGACGAACCCGTCGGTCATCCGGGCCGACTTCCCGATCGGGACGTCGTGGCTGGTCGTCGCCAGCCGGTGGTCGCAGGGCTCATCCGTCACGTTCTTCAAGGTGGACGTGAAGGCGGTACCGGCCCAGCAGCCCCGACCGCTGGCCCTCACCGGCTGATTCGAGAGCTGCGGAAGGATCGGGCCGCCGGTACGCTGTGGTCGCCATGACGATACCGGCGGAGTACCGGCGGGGTCTTGCCGCTCTGACGGTCGCGCTGGTCGCGCTGGTGCCGGCCCGGTCCGGTCTGGCCCAGGTCACCTCGTCGACCTCGTCGCCGGCGGCGACGACGAGCACGACGGCCTCGGTGGCCACCACATCCACCACGGCGCAGTCGACCACGACGGCCCCACCGTTGGAGGTGCTGCCGTACGATTCTCTCTTCCCGAGCTCACCGGACACGTCGTCGGTAGCAGGGGGGATCAGCGCTCCGGCGACCGTCACCACGGTGGTCGAGCTTCCGTTCTCGACGCCGTTCTCCCAGCTCACCACGACGACCGTCGGGGTGGAGACCGTCGCCTCCGGCTCGACGACGACGCAGCCGGCGACCACTACGACCACGACCACACCGACGACCACGACGGTCGAGCCGCCCCAGCGGCTCCAGCTAGCCACGGTGCCGGCGCCGGCCCCCGCCTCGTCCGAGACGAGCTCGGGGGCAGGGGCGTGGACGGTGCTCGCCTGTGGCGTCGTGCTCGTGGCCGCCGCACTGGCGGCATGGCGACGGCTGCGAGCGATCGAGCGGGGATGACCACCACCCCGCTGGACATAGCCGGGTACAGCGACATCGCGGAGGTGACCAGGGGTGGTTTCGCCACGGTCTACCGGGCGATGCAGGCCACGTTCGAGCGCGAGGTGGCCATCAAGGTCCTCACCGGGTCAGCGGACGAGTCGTCCCTCCGGCGCTTCCGCCGGGAGTGCACCGCGATCGGCTCGCTGTCGGGTCATCCCAACATCGTCACCGTGTACGACGCGGGAGCAACCGACGACGGTCGGCTGTACATGGTCATGGAGTTCCTTCACGGCGGGTCGCTCGCCGACCGGCTGGCCGCGCACGGTCCCTTCGCTCCGGCCGAGGTCGCCGATCTCGGCGCCCGCATCGCCGGTGCGGTCGAGTCCGCCCACCGGGCCCGGATCATCCACGGCGATCTCAAGCCCGAGAACATCCTCCTGTCGCGGCTGGGCGAACCCAAGGTCGGCGACTTCGGGCTCGCCTTCCTTCCCGACACCCAGGTCAGCAGGTCGGGCGGCCTGACCGGCACGATCGCCCACGCCGCGCCGGAGGTACTCGCCGGCGAGTCACCCACGCTCGCCGCGGACATCTACTCGCTGGCCTCGACGCTGTTCTGCCTGCTCGCCGGCCGGCCGCCGTTCTCACCGGCCGGTGAGGCGACCATCGTCTCGGTGCTCGGGAGGGTGGCCCGGGACCCTCCGCCCGATCTCCGCCCGCTGGGCGTTCCCGACGATCTCTGCCGCGTGCTGGAACAGGGACTGGCCAAGGCGCCCGCCGACCGCCAGCACGACCTCGCCCAGTTCGGCCGGCAGCTCCAGGCGGTGCAGGCCCAGCTGGGACAGCCGATCACGCCGCTCCCCAT